>Ga0206841_1043_pt1 | contig 30030 bp, 29 predicted proteins | sample Alteio_BWOrgCont_25_FD_152851 | JGI IMG/M metagenome (GOLD analysis project Ga0206841, IMG submission 152851) | Enriched cells from forest soil in Barre Woods Harvard Forest LTER site, Petersham, Massachusetts, United States -... | ecosystem: Environmental > Terrestrial > Soil > Temperate forest >... | reverse complement strand
AATATTAATTAAGAACGGGCGCGTGGTTACGGCGGTGAGCGATAGCGTGGCGGATATTTATATTGAGGGCGAGGTGATCAAGGCCATCGGCAGCAATTTGCAGGTGGCGGTGGATGAGGTTATTGATGCTTCGGGGTTAATGGTTTTTCCCGGGGGGATTGATCCGCATGTGCATTTGGCGATGCCGTTTATGGGCACCTTTAGCAGCGACGATTACGAAACCGGCACCCGTGCGGCGCTGTTTGGCGGCACTACTACGGTGATAGACTTTGTGCTGCAAACCCAGGGCGATAGCCTGAAAAACGCGTTGACCGACTGGCAAAGCCGCGCTACGGGGACGGCGGTGGGCGATTATAGTTTCCACATGGCGGTGACGGATTTTAACGAGGACACCAAGGCCGAAATTGCCCAAATGATAAACGAAGAGGGTATTACCAGCTTTAAGACTTTTATGGCCTATAAGGGCGCGCTGATGATTGACGACCGCCAGATGGTGGGCCTGATGGAGGAAGTGAAAAAGCAGGGCGGCATGGTGACCACCCATGCTACGAACGGCGATATGATAGATTTTTTGGTGGCCAAGCACCGCGCCGAAGGCAAGACGGCGCCGCTGTATCATTACCTGTCGCAACCGGAAGTGACCGAGGCGGAGGCATCGGCGAGGTTTAGCGATATGGCGGATTATACGAGCTGCCCCGGCTATATTGTACACATGACCTGCGAGGGCGCGCTGAACGCCATCCGCGATGCGGGCAAGCGTAACCAGAAGGTATTTGGCGAAACGTGCATCCAATATTTGCTGCTGGATGCCTCGCTGTATGAGCAGGATTTTGAGGGGGCCAAGTGGGTGATGAGTCCGCCGTTGCGGGAGAAAAAGGACCAGGCGGCTTTGTGGGCCGGCCTAAACCAGGGCCTGTTGCAGGTGGTGGCTACCGACCATTGCCCCTTTATGTGGGAGCAAAAGCTGATGGGCAAAAACGATTTCTCCAAAATACCCAACGGGCACCCGGCTATTGAGAACCGGGTGGAGCTGCTGTTTAGCGAAGGGGTGAATAAAGGCAAAATAAGCCTGCAAAAGTTTGTGGAGGTGAGCAGCACCAATGCGGCCAAGCTGTTCGGGATGTTCCCGCGCAAGGGGACGCTGGCGGTGGGCAGCGATGCGGATATCATACTGTTCGATCCGAATGAAAAGCATACCCTATCTGCCCAAACGCACCACATGAACGTGGACTACTCGGCCTACGAGGGCTGGACGGTGACCGGCAAGGTGAAAACGGTTTTATTGCGCGGCAAGGTGGCTATTGCGGATGGGGAGTGTAAGGTTGGGAAAGGGAATGGGGTGTTTATTAAAAGGAGAAAGGTTAGGGGGATAATTTAGGGATGAAGATTTATAATTATACGTCATTATATGATTGAAAGACCTTTTAACCAGCTAAGGGATTTATTTCGCGAAAATAATAAGCTAAATAAAGAGCTATTAAGATATGTTTTTGAAAAATCTGATAACATTTCCTTGTGGATTATTGGTCTGGCAATTGGAGGCATTACAATTTTTGCGAATAATATTGGTAAAGTCAAAGGCGCGATTAATTCGGACAGTTTGTTGCCAATATTGTATCTTCTTGCAGCATCAGTAACTACAGGTATTTTATATAGAATATCTTATTTATATTTTTTTGTTGTCCTTGAACAAACAGCTAATGGTATTGATATAGCATTTTCGAGACAAGAGACGATGGATACAGAATCCTTTTTAAAAGGTAATGAAACTTATGAAGAACTTTTAAAAGTTGTTGAAAGTGGAACGGGTGCTGATTTTGCACATTTAATACAATTGCATATTAATTCAGATGAGACAAATAAGAAATTGCTTTATGATAGTATGGTTAAACACTATTTAGAAAGTGTTGCTTTCGCTAAAAAAGACAGAGAACTTGCATTTGATTTTATTGCTGATACATATTCAAAATTTATTGGAATATCTAAAGAGAAATATATAAAACGAATGGAAAGCCAAAATATAGGTAGGCAGTTTAAATGGACTCTACGAATAACTTCATTTCTTTATTTTTCTTTTATTTTAACATTTATCATAGCCTTGTTTTTATTTGTCAAAGGGTCAGGTAACTGAAAATTAATCATTACGCTCCGGAATTATTACAAAAGTCAATTACCAATTTTGGTAATGTTTCAATTTGAATTTATTTTTAATTCTTTTTTACAAGAATAGGATATGCTATCTCGAATTGAGGGTGATATGGTTCCTGTAAATCCATTGGGGAATTTTTTCTTTAATTTTGATATAAAGCAATCACAAAAATCTGACTTTTTACTTTCAGGAATATTTTTTACCATATCGCTTATCATCAGCATTTTTTTAAAATCCCTACCTACAGAACTTGACCACGACACGTTAAAATGAATCTGCCCGTTTAATTCATTTGCACATATTGCACCGTAGTTCTGCGCTAATTTGTTTAATTCGATTTGACTCATTTTGCCTTTGCCATTTGGGTAATTTGCGTTAAGTTTTTCAATAATACAATCGGTAAACTTTTTCTTACTTGAATAATCCGCAAAATCCGTATCATATTTAGACATTAGTGTATCTCTCAAGTTGCTCCATTTATCTACTTTGTCTTGTCCATTGCAGATATTAAAAAAACACACCTGAATAAGTAATATGATAAATGATTTTGAGTTCATGGATAATCTTTAAATAAGAAAACTATTTGTTAGGTGGCTTAAATGTATGAATAACTAGTAACACCAACAAGGGCAAAAAGTGAATGTGTTTTCTTCATTTAAGATGCCAAATAAAGCATTAAAAAAGTTTTTTTAACACTATGGTAGCTAATTCTTTGTTTTTATCATTTATAATTTCATTTGTAATGTCGCCTATCTTATCCAAGTCTGATTGCTTCCAATTTTCTCCTTTTAATTTTAAGTAGCCATCTAAAAAATTATCTATACTATCGGATTCAAATATATTCATGGTAAATGTTTCGTTTATCTCGCTGTATTTAATAATGCCAACAAATTGAAAATATCTTTTTATATCATAGAAACTTTTTCCACCAGTTAAAATAATGGCATTTTTTAACCCATTTAAACCTTTATCTCCAAATAATAATTGAAAGTTATTAAGGACATCAATAGGAGATATAACTAAATATTGCTTTAAGCCATTATGTTCAACGACATCATTAACTATTAATTCCATTTTTTGTATAAACTAAGTCTTAAAGGTACAATTAAATTTAGTTGTAAATTTGTATGTTAGTGCCAACACTCTTCAGCTTAGCAAGTTCGCAGCCTATCGTGTAGAGATTGCCACGCTGCGCTCGCAATGACGGGTGGGGAAAGAGTAATGACATAAAAGAATAATATAAAATAACATACATACATGCCAAAAATCATCAAATCGGGATTAATACAAATGAGCTTGCCTAAAACGGAGGGCGAGGGCACTATCGATGAAATAAAGGCCGCCATGCTGCAAAAGCACCTGCCTTATATTGATGCTGCCGGCAAACAAGGTGTGCAGATACTGTGCCTGCAGGAAATTTTTACTACGCCTTATTTTTGCCCGGGGCAGGATGCCAAATGGTATGCATCGGCAGAGAGCGTTCCCGGCCCTACCACGGACCTGATGGCGGAATATGCCAAAAAGTATAACATGGTGATCATTGTACCTATTTATGAGCGCGAGCAGGCGGGCGTATTGTACAATACCGCCGCCGTGATAGATGCGGACGGCACTTATTTGGGTAAATACCGCAAGAACCATATACCGCAAACCAACGGGTTTTGGGAGAAATTCTTTTTTAAGCCGGGCAATTTGGGTTACCCGGTGTTTGAGACCCGGTATGCTAAAATTGGCGTTTATATTTGTTATGACCGGCACTTCCCGGATGGGGCGCGTTGCCTGGGGCTTAACGGGGCCGAAATTGTTTATAATCCATCGGCTACGGTTGCGGGGCTGTCGCAATATTTATGGAAGCTGGAACAGCCGGCACACGCAGCGGCCAACGGTTACTTTATGGGCTGCATCAACCGCGTGGGCGAAGAAAAGCCGTGGAATTTGGGTAAGTTTTATGGTACCTCGTACTTTGTTGACCCGCGCGGGCAGATATTTGCCCAGGCATCGGAGGATGAGGATGAGTTGCTGGTTGCCGAGTTTGACTTGGGCATGATTGACGAGGTGCGGAGTACATGGCAGTTTTTCAGGGATAGAAGGCCGGAGACTTATGGGGAGATAGTGAAGTTGTAGGCCTTTGTCATCCTGAGCGACAGCGAAGGATCTTGAACTTGAAAGGTATGCACGTGACAGGTACAGCGGCGATAGCATGGCGGCGACTTATCGCTTCAAGATCCTTCGCTGTCGCTCAGGATGACAAATTGCTTTATTGATTTGCAAAGCGGCGATTACTCACCCCGGCGACGCTTCGCTGGCCGACCCTCTCTTTCGCTGCGCGAGAAAGAGGGTTGAGGAATAGTTTTTATGAATAAAGGATTATATTTATATGTCATCACCACCAAACATCCGCCTAACCGTTCCATTTTTCATGGTTCGTAATATGGAGACTTCGCTGGCGTTTTACGTGGAGAAATTGGGTTTTAAAGTGACTAACCAATGGACTCCCCGCGGTAAAATTGAATGGTGCTGCCTGGAGCGGGATTCTGCTGCGTTGATGTTGCAGGAGCCGCGCGACTTTGCGAAATTTGGGGAAGTGGGTGAGCAAGGCAAAGGTTTGTCTATCTGTTTTCAATGTGCGGACGCGCTGGCTTTGTACCATGAGTTTACGGCAAAGGGTGTTGTGATAAAAGAGCCTTTTGTTGGGAATAATATGTGGGTGGTTGCGTTTAATGATCCTGATGGTTATAGTTTGGATTTTGAGAGTGAGACGGATGTGCCGGAGGAAACAGTATATTCGGAATGGATTAAGCAAGATATTTGAATTATAATTTACAAAAAAAGTAACTGTCATTTCGAACGATAGTGAGAAATCTATACACCTGCAAAGCGGGAATGGCTCGTGTATAGATTTCTCCCTCGTTCCTCGGTCGAAATGATATAGAGGTAAAAATATGTCTATCACCAACTTTAAACTTACATCTGCGCAATACGAGGAGAATTTTTCGGATATACATCCGCCGTTTGCGGATTTGACGGCGGCGCTGGTGGAGGCTAACCGGTGCATTTTTTGTTATGACGCGCCGTGCATGAAATCGTGCCCTACGCATATTGATGTGCCTAAGTTTATTAAGCAGATATCGACAGAAAATATAAAAGGCTCGGCGCATACTATTTTTTCGAGCAATATTATGGGCGGCGGATGCTCGAAGGTTTGCCCGGTGGAGAAGCTGTGCGAGGGTGCCTGCGTGTATAATTTGATGGAGGAGGAACCGATTCAGATCGCCAGGTTGCAGCGGTATTCTACGGATATTGCTATCCGCGAGAAATGGCCGTTGTTTGAGCGTAAGCCCAGCACCGGGAAACGGGTGGCGGTAATCGGGGCCGGTCCGGCGGGGTTGTCGTGCGCGCATGTATTGTCGCGCGGGGGGGTGGATGTTACGATTTTTGAGAAGGAAGAAAAAGGCGGCGGGTTAATGACCTACGGCATAGCGGCTTATAAGGTAACGCCCGAGTTTTGCGAAGAAGAGGTGAATTATATTTTGTCGCTGGGCGGCATAGAAATACAATATGGGCAGGAATTGGGCAATAACCTGTCGCTGGCGCAATTGCAGGGGGCTTACGACGCGGTGTATATCGGCATCGGCGTTGGGTTGGCGCGGAACCTGGATATCCCGGGCGAGAAACTTGATGGTGTGGTGGATGCCATCAGCTTTATTTATGATATCCGCAGCAAGCCTTTTAACGAGGTTAGGGTAGGCGACAATGTGGCTGTTATCGGTATGGGTATGACGGCTATTGATGCCGCCACGCAGGCTAAACGCCTCGGCGCTAAACAGGTGACGATGGTTTACCGCCGCACACAAGCCGAAATGCCCTGCACCGAAACGGAATTAAACATTGCCAAACTGGATGGCTGTACTATTATATGGCTGGCCGCTCCGCAGGAGATTTTGGGTGTTTACGGCAAGGTTACGCAACTGGTTTGCGACGTGATGGCTTTAGGTGAGCCGGATGCAAGCGGGAGGCGGTCGCCGGTGGAAACGGGCGAAACCTTTGTTTTGGATGTGGATATGGTGATAAAAGCCGCAGGGCAGATGCCTTATGAGTCGTTAGTGAACGGTAATAATTTGGAGAACAAATACGGTAAAATACTAACAGACGAAAACGGCGTAACCAACCTTAACGGCGTTTTTGCCGGTGGTGATTGCGTAAATGGCGGCAAGGAAGTGGTGGATGCCGTGCAGGCAGGAAAGGACGGAGCGAGGGGGGTGTTGGAGTATTTATTTAGTTCATAGTTGATGGTTCATAGATCATAGCCGATAATAAGATTAGTAGCGTATGACTAAAAATAAAGCGATCTGAAAGGGAAAAGTAAGCAACCCATAATTCAATATTTCATATGAACACACAAGAACAAATCACAGCGTATATTACCAGCCAACCCCAGCCAAAGCGTAGTGATATGCAAACTTTGCATACGCACATACTTCAGGTATTGCCAGGATGTAAATTATGGTTCGATAATGGTAAAAATGCTGAAAATAAAACGGTTAGTAACCCTAATATAGGCTATGGATCTTTCACCATAAAATATGCTGATGGAAAGACGAGAGAGTTTTTTCAAATTGGTATTAGCGCAAACACAACCGGCATCTCTGTCTATATCATGGGTATCAAAGACAAAACTTACTTAGCCCAAACTTATGGAAAAGAAATAGGCAAGGCAAGCGTGACCGGGTATTGCATTAAGTTCAAAACGCTAAAAGATATAAACATTAATATACTTGAAGCGGCAATACGATATGGGGTTGGGGTTACAAATGAAAATTAAATTTCAAACCGGGGTAGTACCAGGCTTTGGGCTAACAATAATGATATTTAAATATAGTCTGAGGTCTTGAGTCTTAAGTCAGGAGTCTTTTTAATTTAGAAAGATTTGACTTAGGACTCCGGACTTAGGACTTAAGACTGAAAGAAAATGGCAGATATATCATCAAATTTCCTGGGCATAAAATCGCCGAACCCGTTTTGGCTGGCCAGTGCGTCGCCTACGGATAAGGCTTATAACGTGCTGCGCGCGCTGGAAGCGGGCTGGGGTGGCGTGGTATGGAAAACGCTGGGTACGCAGGTTAAGAATGTTTCATCCCGCTACTCGGCGGTGGATTATAACGGCAGCCGGGTGATGGGTTTTAATAATATTGAGTTGATCTCTGACAGGCCGCTGGAAATTAATTTACGGGAAATAAGGGAGGTGCTGAAAGAGTTTCCTGACAGGGCGATGGTGGTTTCACTGATGGCGGATAATGATAAACAAAGCTGGCATGAACTGATAAAACAAGTACAGGACACCGGGGCGCATGGACTGGAACTGAATTTCGGCTGCCCGCATGGCATGACCGAGCGGGGCATGGGCGCGGCTGTGGGTCAGGACCCGGAAATTGCGCGGATGGTGGTGGAATGGGTGATGGAGGTTGCAACTATCCCGGTTATTACGAAGTTGACGCCGAACGTACACTCGGTAGTGCCAAGCGGTTTGGCTTCTGTATTGGGCGGGACAAACGGGTTGTCGCTTATTAATACCATACAATCTGTAACGGGCATCGACCTGGATACGTTTGTGCCTAATCCGAATGTCGGGGGGAAGTCGGCATTTGGCGGGTATTGCGGCCCGGCGGTGAAGCCGATAGCTTTGAAGATGCTGGCTACATTGGGGCAAAACGAGGTTACGCGAAAGGTGCCCATATCGGGCATCGGCGGTATCAGCACGTGGAAAGACGCAGTGGAGTTTATGCTGCTGGGCGCGTCAAATGTGCAGGTTTGTACGGCGGTGATGAAGTATGGTTTTAGAATTATTGAAGATTTGTGCGAAGGGTTGAATAACTGGATGGATGATAAAGGCTTTACAAAACTGGATGACTTTATCGGAAAATCCGTACCGATGCTGACCAATTGGGAAGACCTGGATATTAACTACCACGTAGTCGCCAATATTAACCAGGATAAGTGTGTGCATTGCGGACTGTGCTATATTGCCTGCGAGGATACGTCGCACCAATCCATCGCGCTGGACTATGGTGATCCATATAACAAATACACCATCAAAGAAGAGGAGTGCGTGGGCTGCAACCTATGCGCACTGGTTTGCCCGGTGGATAATTGCATCACGATGGTTGAGCAACGCAAAGGGCCGGATTATATGAACTGGAAAGATTTTCAAAGATTAGGGTTGCCGTTGAATGATCATTGAAACCTAAACTATAATTATATGCACATTAGACTATTATTTGGCTTTGTTTTGTTAAGTACACTGGGTTTCGGACAGTCGCTTAAGGTTGAAATTGATAATGTTTACAATTTTAAACCAAGTAAGCTTTCCAAAGCCGAACAACAGGCAAAATTTCCGGCAATGGATAAACTGTTTGATAAGATAAAGAATGATACAGCGCAGTATTTCCCCCAATTGCGCAGCGAACTAATAGCCAACGGACATAATCCGTATTTTTACTATGATGGGTCGGCACTTTTATTCACCTTTTCAAAAAGCTATGCGGATAAGCAGCTTATTGCCAAAACATTGGTAAAGGCAGATTTAGACGATTTGAATCCGGAACTTTATACAAGAATGTTAAATCAGCTTGCTAATGAAGGTGTGGATGTGACCGCTGCGGCCTTGAAGATTTTGAGCGATGATAAGTTCTCGTTTTTTATTCCTCAACATGTTTTTACTTTCGACCAGGGATATGCGCTTAGTTATATGTTACTTCCACAAAAGTCTGTCGCTTACGTTGACGAGTTAATTTCAAGTTTTAAAAAAGCGAGCCCGATTGCACAAAGATCTATTATAATGGTTTTATGGTTTGTTTATAGCTGTAAAGGAGACGCGCTAATTAATGAGGCAATGAATGATCAATCCTTAACTAAGGAAGTGAGAGATTTTGCAAAGGACGCAATGGCGCATGGTAAAGTAGAAAAGGCAGAAGCAAACTATGTAAAAACACTCGACAAAACCGCCTTGGAAAATTTGCGAAGTGAGGCACTAAAGCGATTCAGTAATGAGGCTGTAGGAGAATTGGATTTGACGACAAAGGTGTTGCGAAGAGATACAGGTTGCCGCTAAATGATCATTAAATTTTGTAGAGACGCGATGCATCGCGTCTCTACATTGCAATCAACCTACACACCGGAGACGCAAAATATTGCGTCTCTACATCAAAATTACCCCATATTAACCCTGCTATCCGGCGCAGATGCCTTTTTCTTCTCCGACCTCATCATTAAAACCTGCAATAAGGTGCCACCTAAAAACAAAACAACCAGTATTTTAAGTCCCATTTGTACCATAGGGTCGTTTGGACTGGCAGCCAATGGGTCGCCGAATGGTAACCTGGTTAATGTTTCAATAACTGCCGGTATCAATGAAAAAAACAGTGTCGCCGACATTAGGATAAGTTGCGCGTAATCTGCCAGCTTGCCAAAGATGCGAAGCTGTTTGGCGTATATCGCGACAGCCAATAATACCAGTATCAGTATGGCCAAATAATGGCCGCCCGTCAGGTGCCCGGTTTTCATAATCGGGAAGCCGGTAAGGCAGGTAAGAATGGTTAATGTAACATATGCTTTGCCGGGATCGCTTTTTGGGTCGAGCTTACCATCCTGCATTAATGCGACAAGAGCGGCCATAATCGCGAACACGCTGATAGCGGTATGGATTATTCCGAGTATGGAAAGATGACTGGACATGACTGGCGTTTTTAGGGTGAATTGAATTAATAATTAATATTAGGAATAAATATCTGAAAATCAAAATAAGTGATTGTTTATTTGCGGCTTGCATTGAAATTAGATGTGATTATTTAACTATTTTATATTTACTTTTATTAAAACTAACTTAAACAATTATGGAAGAACAAAATTACAGTAATCACGCCCGGTATGTTAAAGGTTATCATTTCATTTTTAAGCAGTTTGCTATTGGTTGGGCTGATCGCTTCGATTGTAAATGTATATCGTCACATTAATTTTGAAGCTTTATTAAGCTGTTTATTAATTCTGCTGCTTTTTGTTTGCACTTTCCTGACATGGGCTTATTTAAGGACCTTTGCATTAAAAGCACAGGACAGGGCCATTCGCGCCGAAGAAAGCCTGCGTTATTTTATATTAAGTGGCAAGGCTATTGATAAACGCTTAACCATGCCACAGATCATCGCGTTGCGTTTTGCCCCTGATGAAGAATTTTTGGAACTTGCTGAAAAAGCCGTTGTCGAAAATTTATCGAATAAAGATATCAAACAGGCCATTGTAAACTGGCGGGCCGATCATCATCGGGCATAAGAAACTGTCTAAAAAAACGTGCGTCATTGCGAGGAACGAAGCAATCCCTGCAAATGCTAATCAATGTCCGGCGGCTTCTTTGGTTGAAAAAAGCCGCTGGAAAGGCAAAGCTCATCATCTGTCGTGCAGAGATTGCTTCGTTCCTCGCAATGACGGCGGGTTTGGTTTGATTACGGTTTTTCTACCGTTACATCCTGCGCCAGTATCGCGTCGTCGGCGGTTTTGCCCAAGTCGTTATCTAATGTATATAGCGCATCGTGGCCTGCCTTTTCGCCGCCTGCAACCTTTATTTTCGATAACAGGTCGAGGGCCAGGGTTTCTTCTTCTGTTTGTTCTTTTACAAACCATTGCATAAAGTTCCAGGTAGCCCAGTCTTTTTCAGCCATGCTCATGTTTACAATATCATAAATGGACGAGGTGTTTTCCACTTCGGATTTAAATACTTTTTCAAAGCAGTCGTTTACGCTTAGCGGATCTGGGCCGGGCGCGGGTATAGCTGTAACAGTCACTTTTGCGCCGCGTTTTAAAATGTATTCCAGTATTTTCATCATGTGGTTGCGCTCCTCGTTGGCATGCCTGAAGAGGAAGTTTGCGATACCGTCATATCCCTTTTCGCTGGCCCATGAGGCGTAAGCGAGATATATTTGCGCATTATGCGCTTCGTTGGTCATTTGCGCGTTCAGCGCTTTTGCAAGTGTAGGTGATAGCCTGTTGGTTTCCATAAGGTATTAACTGAAAATTTTAGAAATGGTTTTTTGAAAACAAGTTTAGTTAGCCTAAGCGGTTAAGTAAAAATAGTAATAAGCGGGAAATTTTGAAAGTATAAACAATTTTTATTGGCTGTTATAAAATGCGTAATTTTGAATTAAAATAGGCTGATAAACAGATGAGGCTACCTGTTCTTTTATTTATAGTGATGCTGTCTTTTACTACAGTTAAGGTAAACGCACAGGTTACACCAATTACCTATGCACAGTTACAAAAACGCATTAACAACCCGGATACCCTATACATTGTAAACTTTTGGGCAACCTGGTGCGGGCCATGCGTGAAAGAGCTGCCGGATTTTGATAAGCTGCAACGTACCTATAAGAATAAGCCTTTGAAAGTAGTATTGGTAAGTATGGATTTTCAGTCAAAGTTAAAAACCGCTGTAATTCCGTTTGTTAAAAAACATCCGATGCTTGCAAGTGTTTACTTTGCTTCGCGCAAAAGCGACCAGGAACTGATTGATGAGGTGGATAAAGATTGGTCGGGCGCGCTGCCTGCAACATTGGTTATTAATACTAAAAAGCATATCCGTAAGTTTTATGAAAAGGATTTTACTTATACTGAACTCAATACTATTTATCAAACTAATAAAATAATTAAACAACCATGAAAAAGTTCCTGTTCCTGATGTTGACCGCTGTATCGGCAGTCGCATTTAAAACTGCCGATGGCGGCTATAAAGCCGGAGATATGGCTGCTGATTTCAAATTGAAAAACGTAACCGGCAAAATGGTTTCTCTGGCCGATTATTCAACCGCCAAAGGCTTTATTGTAGTATTTACCTGTAACCATTGCCCGGTAGCCCAGGCGTATGAAAAACGTATCATGGCGCTTGATGCCAAATACGCCGCAAAAGGTTACCCGGTGATCGCGATTAGCCCTAACGACCCGGTTGCCGAGCCGGTTGATTCGTACGCCAATATGCAAAAGCGCGCTGCTGAACGGAAATACACATTTCCATACCTGATTGATGAAACACAAAATATAACCCGCGCTTTTGGCGCACAGGCCACGCCAACCGCATATATTTTGCAAAAGACAGACAAGGGTTTAGTTGTTCAATATGCCGGAGCAATTGATAACGACCAGGAGCAGGCAAACCCGGCAAGGACCAAATATGTAGAAAACGCGGTTGATGACCTGCTTGCTAATAAAAAACCGGCGGTGAGCGGATCGAAAGCGTTTGGTTGCCGGATAGTTTGGAAGAATTCGTAATATTTTGCTTATTATCATAATAGAAAAAGCCTTTGGATACACATTCAGGGCTTTTTTCTTTTAAAATCGTGATCTGTTAAATTAAAAATGTAACAATTGGCAAATTCTTTTTTCCAATAAGCAGAAACAACAAAATATATCATGACAACAAAAGAATCATTTAACATCAACGGCGAAAACCTGCTTAAAAAGGTAAAGGAACTGATAGCAGAGGGAAATGTAACCAAAATAATTATTGAAGATAAGGCAGGTAAGCAGGTAGCTACGTTCCCGTTAACAGTTGGGGTAGTAGGCGCTTTATTTATGCCGATGCTGGCTGCTGTAGGCGCAATTGCCGCTTTAATTGGCGAATGTACAATTACGGTTGAGCGGGAAGATGTAAATGCAGGATAGATAATGCATTCATTAACCACGCTTCATCCCCAACCCCAGCACTACATTAAATACTCCCGTAAATATAAAGGCTATTGCTGTTACCAATACAATGGTCATGGCCCCAAAGCCTGCGTTGAATAGTATCAATGCGCCAAAAATAAGGGTAATAGCGCCGCCGATCGCCAGCATTACTGATCTCTTAAAAAATCCGGAAAAACTCAATAAGGATATTCCCCTGAATACAAACCAAATACCCACTATAATACGCAGTATGGTTACGCTGGCTGATATATGGCCCATTAATACAAGACCTAATATCAAATCAACTATCCCGAGGAATAAATGCCATCCACGGTTTTTGGAGGAGCGGTCATGGTAAACATGCAAAAGTTCTGAAATGCCTGCAATAAATATCACCAGGCCAAACATAAAACCCAGCGCCGCATAGCTGCTGGCCGGTGAGCAGATCATATAAATACCTACGGCGATAAATAATATTCCCCGCAATAAAAACACCCACCAATGACGAAGGCTGCGATCAACTGACATTTCCATAACTTTCTTTTTTACAGGCAACTGTAAACATAGAGAAAAGTTTTATAAAATGGAAAATTGTTTGTTACCCTATCCTCCTCCTTTCCCTTAATTAAGGGAAAGGTATCGCACAAGGCCCTTGTTTTCTCGCTTTAAGATGATGAGCCTGCACTGGTCTTTACCGCTTTATTCCTGATAAAAATAAAAGCCATCAGCGCGCCTAAAAAGCCAAGCGCTGCCGATATGCGCATGATATTGGCATATGCGGCTATAAATCCGCTATGGTAAGCTTTTTCGATAACCGGTTTATTGGCAATTGAAATATCGGCCGGTACTTTGGCATTGCCCAGGTTTGCCGCTTGCGCCATAATGGTTTGCTTATCTTTTGCATTAAGCGGGATATGATTTATTTGCTGCTGCAAAGCGCCTGAAAAAAACAATACGGCCAAAGCGCCGAATATCGCGTTGGCAAAAACACCCGCAATACGTGTCATGGCGTTATTAATGCCCGATGCTGTCCCCGAAAAATGATCGCTCACCGAACCCATAACAGCAGCAGTAAGTGGCGCTACCGTGAACGACATGCCCAGGCCGAAAACCAGGAAGCCGGGAAAAAAGCTGGTAAAATAGGCTGACGGTCCGGCGGTTTGTTTAATAAATGATAGGATAAGCAAACCCGCGCCCGCCGTAGCCGGGCCCGTAATGAGAAACAACCTCGGTCCGTATTTGTCGGCCAAACCGCCTGCAAACCGGGCTAAGGTTATCATTAGAATAGTAAAAGGTAAAAAGGTTAAACCGGATTGTAATTGACTATAACCCTGTACTTGTACCATGTTTAATGAAAGAAATAACATGCCCGCGCCAAGTCCGGCATATAAAAAGAACGTAAGCAAATTAGCTCCGCTAAATGTGGCATTGGCAAATAGCGTTAAAGGCATCATGGGGTGGCTGCTTTTTATTTCGATGGCTATAAAAATTGCGAGGAAAATTACACCTGTAGCCAATGAGCCAATTACCTGTACATTGTATAATCCAACGGCAGGTATCCGCAGAAAGCCTAACGTAAGTAATGCTAAACCCAATGCAATTGTACCGGCTCCCCAAAAATCCAATGATTTATTGCTTCCTTCATCACGGGTTTCCTTAACCTTTAGCCCAAGCATCAGTAATGCTGCAATGCCTATGGGTACATTGATGAAAAAAATATAACGCCATAAACCTGCATCGGCCAAAGCGCCGCCCATAATTGGGCCGCCTATAGTGACCACAGTTGTAAATGCCGACCATGTGCCAATGGCCTTGCCCCGTTCTTTTTCATTAATAGAAGATGAAATAAGCGATAAGCTGCCCGGTATCATTAAGGAGCCGCCTATGCCCTGCAATATCCTGAACGCGACTAACAGTGTAACACTATTGGCAAACCCGCAAGCCGCCGAACCGGTAATAAAGATAAGTATACCAGCCATAAATATCTTTTTGCGTCCCAGTTTATCGCCCATAGCGCCGCCTATCAATATTAAAGAGGCCAGCATCAACAGGTAGGCATTTAATATCCAAAACAGGTCGGCCCCGCTGGCTTTAAGACTTTGCTGTAAAGATGGTAAAACCACGTTTAATGCCGTGGCATCAATAAAAGCCATAGCCGAAGCCAATATGGACGAAACCATTATCCATTTACCTGCGGCGCTGCTTAATGAAACAGTTTTCATTGGGTTTAAAGAGATTTACTAAAAGTACAAAATAGGATTTGAAGTTTGTTAAAACAAGGTATTAATGGGAACGATTGCGTAAATAATAGTTGGTCAAAACTTGTCAAACCACTATAGCAACAATAATTTTGACCGGCTTATAAACCTGTACAGATATTATAACAATCATTTTTTAGCTGGCAGCCTGGTATGGGTTGAACCTGTAACTATGAAGAAATTTTTAGACCAAAACTTTTTACTCGAAACCAAAACAGCGGAAAAACTATATCATGAATACGCTGCGGGGTTACCTATTATAGATTATCACTGTCACCTTGACCCCGCCCAGATAGCTGGTAATGGCAATTTTAACAATCTTACTGATATATGGCTTAAAGGCGACCATTATAAATGGCGCGCCATGCGTACCAATGGTATCAGCGAAGAATATATAACCGGGTCAAAAACCGACCGGGAGAAATTTGAGCAATGGGCGGCAACAGTTCCTTATACGCTGCGTAACCCGCTATACCACTGGACGCATCTTGAATTGCAGCGTTATTTTAACGAGGACAGGCTGCTTTCGCCTGCAACAGCTACGGCTATATATGATAATTGCACTAAAAAACTGCAATCCCCGGAATATACTGTGCAAAATATAATTACTAAGATGAATGTTGAAGTAATATGCACAACCGATGACCCGCTTGATAGCCTGGTTTATCATCAATATTTAAAAAAGAGCAAATGGGCTGTAAAAGTTTATCCTGCTTTCAGGCCGGACAAAGCCATGAACGCCGATGATATTGCCGGTTTGAATGATTATGTTAATAAACTGGAAACAGTAAGTGATACAGCTATTGGTGATTTCAGTGATTATTTGAGGGCGTTAAAAAAGCGTCATGATTACTTCGCCAAAAATGGCTGTACCGTGTCCGATCACGGATTAGAGCAAATATATGCCGGGGATTATACCAATGCAGAGATAGCCGCCATATTCATCAAAATACGTTCAAATAAAGCGTTGCAACTAACGGAGATATTAAAATTTAAATCGGCAATGTTGTATGAGTTTGCACTGTGGGACCATGAAAAAGGCTGGGTTCAACAATATCATTTGGGTGCGTTACGCAATAATAATGCAAGGGCTTTCAGGGAAGCCGGGCCGGATACGGGTTACGATTCAATCGGCGATTTTAGCCAGGCGCAGGCGCTGTCGAAATTTTTAAATAGGCTGGATACTACCAATCAATTGGCTAAAACCATTATTTACAACCTTAACCCTGCCGACAATGAGTTAATGGCTACCATGACCGGTAATTTTAATGACGGCACAATTGCAGGTAAGATACAGTTTGGCTCTGCATGGTGGTTTTTGGATCAAAAGGAAGGGATGACCAAACAGTTAAATGCTTTATCAAGCATAGGCCTGGTGAGTAAATTAGTGGGGATGCTTACTGATTCGCGCAGCTTTTTATCCTACCCGAGGCATGAATATTTCAGGCGGCTGCTTTGCAACCTGTTTGCCAATGATATTGAAAACGGCGAATTGCCTAATGATATAGAATGGACAGGTAAGATCATCAGCGATATTAGTTATCACAACGCCAAAAACTACTTTAACTTTTAGGTAGAAGACAAGACAGTCTAATTTACTTTTTGTGATGAACTGCGGATAATTAGCTCTGTTTCTACTTCGCGGGTAATGTATTCTTCAACAGGCCGTTTGCTTTCAATGGTTTTTATCAGCATTTCGGTAGCTATCTGGCCTATCTGGAATGCAGGCTGACGGATAACAGTTAAAGGCGGGTTAAACAGTTCGGCGACATCCGAATTAGTAAAACCGGCTATAGCGATATCATCCGGCACCTTTAAGCCCATTTTTTTCAATATGTACAGGCAACTGGTAGTAAGCCTGTCGCTTGCAATAAAAACAGCATCGGGGCGGTCTTCTAAACTTAAAAGCTCTGTTACCGCTTTTTCAACTTCAGCCTGTATCATGCCGCCGTGGTCGCAATATTTTAAATACTGCGGTTTAAAGCTGATATTGTGTTTCTCAAGCGCAGCCTTATACCCGTTAAACCTTTCCCGGCTTATCAGTAAATTATTTGAATTAGTAAGATGGGCTATTTTTTTAAAGCCGGTGTTAATTAAGAGTTCAGTTGCCTCAAAAGTGCCTTTGAAATTATTTACTATTACCTTATGGGTATCAATATCAGCAGCCACCCTGTCAAAAAAAACGATCGGAAAACCTTTATCATGTAAATATTTATACTGGGAAACATCCGTTGTTTCGGCAGAAAGTGAAACCAGCAAGCCGTCAACATGCCTGGATAACAAGTGCTGCACGTTGGCAGTTTCACGATCAAACGACTCATGTGTTTGTGTGATAATAACATGATAACCGCGGTTATAGGCAATAGATTCAATGCCGTTAATAGCCTGCGAAAAGTAATTGTTAGCAACTTCGCACACCACCACACCAATTGAATGGCTTTTTTGTTCCTTTAGGCTTAATGCGATCGGATTTGGGCGGTAATTGATCTTTTCGGCATATTCAAGTACCAGCTTTTTTGTTTCCGTACCAATTTCATAGCTACCGTTTAACGCCCTTGATACAGTTGATGTAGACAAACCAAGTGCCTTTGCTATATCTTTTATGGTATATGATTCAAACATAGTTTAGTTATGAATTAATAACAGTTGTTATTAACAGGCAAACGGTTTAATTTGGTTAGCTAAATTAGCTAAAAAATTCAATTCAATTGTTTTTATTCGGATACATTTCACAATATAAGATCATGCACCTTTGTTTTTGGTTTTTTATATATAGCGATCTCATTTATTTTCAGCGACATTGGCTAATGCCTTAGTTCTAAATTGTATTTCAGGGCAAAAATGCCATAATATTGTTTCGTATAAATGATAATTTGGATTACTTTTGCAAAAAAATAAATAACATTTGTCAGCGTATATTGTTATGCGTTGGTTAATTTAACTTATGAATAAATTCAACCTTGTTGTATTTTTATTGCTTCTTGTTGTATGTTGCGGGGCAGTAAAACAAGCCTCGGCGCAAACCAACCTTCCAAATCTTTCATCAGTTAATATTGATGATTATAACGATCAGCAGATTAAATCTATGATGCAGCAAGCCCAGGCTGCCGGGTTAAGTGATGCTGAGATGTTGCAGCAGGCCCATAATGCGGGCTTGTCAGACATTAATTTGCAAAAACTGCAGGTCCGTGTTAAACAAATACGCAGCAAAGAATCAGTTATAAATTCGGCAGACAGTAGCGCGACAGGCGGAAGGCGGCTTAATTATAAGCCTGACAGCCTGGATAACGGCAATCAAAGGGATATTTTCGCAAGTTTACGGCCTAAAATATTTGGCGCTGACCTTTTTTCGGGAAAAAGCAAAATGTTTGAACCGAATATTAATATTGCGACACCCGTCAATTATATAGTTGGCCCCCGCGACCAGTTGAATATAAACGTGTATGGTAAATCAATACACGATTGGAGCCCTGTAGTTAGCCCGGATGGTAGTATTAATATCTCAGGTGTTGGTATTTTAAATGTAAGTGGCAAAACTATTGAAAATGTCACGTCTTTAATAAAGGATAGACTTATAGCTAATAACTATGCAATAGGAAACGGAACCAGTCTTTCGGTAACTTTAGGCAATGGTATCAGGAGTATAAGGGTACGCCTGGTTGGGCAATTGGTAAGGCCTTCTACCTATACGCTTCCATCGTTGGCCACTGTTTTTGATGCGCTTTATATGGCGGGCGGCCCTACGGAAAACGGGACTTTAAGACAGATTGATGTTATCAGGAATAATAATATAATACGGACCCTGGATGTTTATGATTTCCTGGTAAAGGGCAACCAAAAAGATAATATCGCTTTACAGGACGGGGATATTATCCGTGTGCCGACATACCGCACAAGGGTTGAACTCGCCGGCCAGGTAAAAATACCGGCATTGTTTGAAGTTTTACCCGGTGAAAGTTTGCAGAATATATTAGACTATGCAGGCGGTTTTACCGATAGCGCTTATACTGCCCGGATAAAGGTATCGCAGATAATTGATCAGCAACGCCGGCTAACTGATATAGTGGAAGCAGATTATAAAAATTATATCCCTTTGCGTGGCGATAAATTCACGGTAGAGTCTGTTCTTAACCGGTTTGAAAACAGAATAAACATCAAAGGCGCGGTATTTAGGCCGGGTGATTATGAGCTACAAAAGGGGTTGACGCTTTCAAAATTAATTGAAAATGCACAGGGGCTGAAAGAAGATGCCTTTATGGACAGGGGCACCATTACCAGGTTAAAACCTGATAACAGTACGGAACTTATACCTTTCAATTTAAAAAATATAATTAATAAAACAGGAGACATTCCGTTACAGCGGGAAGACAGTGTTTATATAGCATCGAAATTTGATTTGCGGGATAAATATACCGTTGCAATCAATGGTTCTGTACGAAAGCCGGGTATTGCTGCTTATGCAGATAGTATGGGTGTTGCCGACCTTATTTTACGGGCCGGAGGTTTTTCAGAAGGGGCCAGCCCTAAACGTATTAAAGTGGCACGCAGGATAAGCGACGCTGATCCGCAATCAAAAAGCGGCAAGGTGGCGGATGTATACAGCGTGGATGTTGACAGCCAGTTAAAGCTTGATAATGTAAATTTTGTGCTAAAGCCATTTGATATCGTGTCTGTATACAGTTCGCCGGGGTACGAAAAACAAAAAACGGTCCATATCGAAGGGGAGGTATTATACCCCGGCCCTTATCCTATTGAAACCAAAAACGAGAAAATATCTGATTTGATTGCCGTTGCAGGCGGACTAACAGCTTCGGCTGATATTGAAGGCGGATCATTAAAAAGGGATAATATTGCAATTTTAGGAATTGATAAAAACAAATCAGATACCGCTGCAATTGCGCAGGAACGGGCAGAACAATTTAACAGGCTGAAAAAAACCTACAAGGATTCTACAGATAGTACCCAGCCGCGTAATAATTATGTAGGCATCGATTTGCCTGGTATTTTAAAAGCGCCCGGTTCAGGCATTGATATTTTGCTGGAAGACGGCGACGTTTTGAGGATACCTAAAAAAGAACAAATTGTCCGGGTAAACGGAGAAGTGCTATATCCAAGCGCTGTAGTGTATGACCAGGCAAAATCATTTAATGAATATATTTTAAATGCAGGCGGCTTAGCCCCGGATGCATTAACAAAGCGGGCTTATGTAGTTTATCCAAATGGCACGGTAAAAGGAACCCGGAAATTTTTGTTCTTTAACGTTCGTCCGGAAGTGAAACCAGGAAGCGAGATATATGTACCAAAGAAGCCTCCTCATGTAGGAAACACTGCCCAGGAAATTTTAAGCTTTACTGCAGGTTTCGCTTCTTTAGCAGCTATTATTTTAGAAATATTAAGTCTTAGCAAATAATTAATAATAGAATCAACTATTATGGATAAAACAGAACAAGTTAAGACCAAAGACAATTCGGACGAAATTTCTTTGAAAGAATTGATCCTGAAAATACAAGAATGGTGGCGTTTTTTATTATCGAAATGGATAATTATTCTAATAGCAGGTATAATTGGCGGGGCCATAGGGTTAGCCTATGCCTGGACTAAAAGGCCAATATATAAAGCTGAATTAAGCTTTGCATTGCAGGACGACAAAGCAGGTGGTGGGCTTAGCGGTGCTTTGGGCTTAGCAAGTCAGTTTGGCATAGATGTAGGAGGCGGTGGTGCGGGCGGCGAATTTTCTGGTGATAATTTATTGTCATTAATGAAATCACGCTTAATGGTGGAGAAAGCATTACTTAGAAGTGACACCATTAATGGAAAAAAAGAAACCCTTGCCGAATTTTATATTAATTTTAACAAATTTCGTGAAGGTTGGAAAGGTAAGCCGGAAGAAAATGTACATTTTTTGCCTAACGCAGATCGTTCAAAATTTACAATAAAACAAGATAGCCTGTTAGGTGTTTTTCATAACAATTTAATAAAAAGTAATTTAACAGTTGATAAGGTAGACAAGAAATTAAGTATTATTACGCTTAGTGTAATTTCTACGAACGAACTATTTTCAAAAAAATTCACAGAGGTATTAGCTAAGGTAGTATCTGACTTTTATATACTCACCAAGACAGAAAAAGCAGCGAAAAATGTAGCAATATTACAAAAACAAACAGATTCGGTAAGACTCATTCTATACGGAGGCATGTCAGGCTTTGCCGAATCAGTGGATGCCAATCCCAATCCCAATCCATCCTTAAAAGTATTACAGGTACCGTCACAACGCAGGCAGATTGATGTTCAGGCTAATACCGCCGCTTATATAGAATTAAAAAAAAATTTGGAAATTGCTAAAATGTCTTTATTACAGGAAACGCCTTTGATACAGGTGATTGACAGGCCGATTTTACCGTTGGAGAAAAATAAATCGAGCCGTGCTGTGAGTTTAATAATAGGTGGATTTATAGCTACTATTTTAGCTATTGTTGTAATTTCATTACAAGCAGTTTATAAAAAAATATTATCCGATGATTAAGAATAATAGGTATCGAATTTCTATTATTGGTTTAGGGTATGTCGGATTACCTCTTGCTATCGAATTTTCTAAAAAGTATATAGTTGTGGGGTTTGATATTAACCTGGCAAGAATTGATGAACTTAACAGAGGTGAAGATCGAACACTTGAAGCAGATTTGAAATCTCTTACAAGTGTTTTAAAAGTTGCTGATGAATATGGCTTAACGTTTTCTTCAAATGTGGACGATATTAAAGATTGTGATATATATATAATTACGGTTCCAACACCCATAGATGAATTTAAAGCCCCTGATTTGAAACCGCTATTAAGTGCTTCGGCCTTAGTTGGCAGGTGTCTGAAGAAAGACGACATTGTTATATACGAATCAACTGTTTATCCAGGATGTACAGAAAAAGTATGTGTTCCGGTTCTTGAAGAGTATAGCGGATTAAAATTTAATATTGATTTCTTTGCCGGATATAGTCCTGAGCGCATTAACCCGGGAGATAAAGAACATACAGTTACTAAAATACTTAAAGTCACCTCCGGATCGACACCAAAAGCGGCAGAAATTGTAGATGAATTATATAAATCGATTATAATTGCAGGAACTCACAAAGCTCCCAGTATTAAAGTTGCGGAGGCTGCTAAAGTTATTGAAAATTCGCAACGTGATATCAATATCGCCTTTGTAAATGAATTATCGAAAATTTTCAATTTAATTGGTATCAATACTAATGATGTATTAGAAGCTGCCGGCACTAAATGGAATTTTTTAAAATTTAAACCTGGTCTGGTCGGAGGGCATTGTATCGGGGTTGATCCCTATTATTTAGCACAAAAAGCTCAGGAAGTAGGGTATCATCCAGAAATTATATTAGCAGGGAGAAGATTAAATGACGAAATGGGTAAATATGTTGCATCCCAAACTATTAAGTTAATGATTCAAAAGGATATTAAGATAAAAAACGCTGATGTATTAATATTAGGCTTTACTTTTAAAGAAAATTGCCCTGATGTGAGAAATACAAAAGTGATTGATGTTGTAAGGGAGTTGGAAGACTATAAGATGAATGTAACTATTGTCGATCCATGGGCTAACCCAGCTGATGTTTATCACGAATATAATGTTACATCAACAAAGCAAGTCCCTAATTCAAAATTTGATGCAATTATTTTGGCGGTGGCGCACACCGAATTTCAAACTATTACATGGAGCGAGCTGTTAAATAAAAACTCTGTTTTATTTGATGTAAAAGGAATATTGCCGAAGTTTTTAATTGATGGAGCATTGTAATGAATACGCCAATTAAATTATTAATTACTGGCGGGGCCGGGTTTATTGGTTCAAACCTGGTGACTAAATATATAAGCGACCCTCGTATTTCTTTGATACGGGTGGTCGATGATCTTTCTAACGGGTATTATTCAAATATTGAAGAATTTATTGAAAACCCAAAGTTTGAATTTGTTAAGGGGGACATTTGTGATTATGGTATTTGCTTAGACGTTACAAAGGGTATAAACAAAGTAACACATCAAGCTGCTTTAGGCTCTGTACCAAGGTCAATACAAAACCCAATGAGAAGTACGGAAGTTAATATATTAGGAACAGTTAATTTATTACACGCATGTCATATTAATGGTGTGGAACGGGTTGTTTTAGCCTGTTCATCATCTACATATGGTGATAGCAATGCATTGCCTAAAGTAGAAGATGTTATTGGAAAATCATTAAGCCCTTATGCAGTAACTAAATATGCTGTTGAGATTTTTGCTGATGTATTTAGTAAAACATACGGATTAAATTATATTGGGCTACGTTATTTTAACATTTTTGGCCCTCGTCAAAATCCTGATAACCCCTATGCAGCAGTCATCCCCATTTTCTGTAAAGCCTTTATTGAAGAAAAATCACTCACTATTAATGGAGATGGCGAAACAAGCCGTGATTTTACTTATATAGAAAATGCTTTACACGCAAATGATCTGGCATTGTTTACAACAAAGGAAAACGCCATTAATGAAGTATATAATGTTGCGTGTGGAAATCAGACTTCACTTAATGAAATGGTTGGCTTTTTAAAAAATATATCAGGAAAAAATATTTCGATAAAATATGAGCCTGAAAGAAAAGGCGACGTGAAACATTCAAAAGCGGATATTTCAAAAATAGAAAAATCATTGCATTATGAATGTAAAGTCGATTTTTACCTCGGATTAAAAATGGCATACGAATGGTATTTATCTAATGAATATTAATATTATTAAAGGATTGTAGCGGGTAAACACAGTCGCTGGTATATATAATACAATATTAATAATTTCAAAAAAAGATAAAACTCGTTATAGTAAATTTAAATATGTCTCTTAAACAAAAAACAGTATCGGGACTACTTTGGAGTTTTATTGACAATACCGCTTTAGTAGGCATTTCTTTTATAGTAGGAATAATACTAGCCCGCTTACTAAGTCCAAAAGAATACGGGTTACTTGGAATGCTCACCATTTTCATTTCTATCTCACAATCATTCATCGATAGTGGATTTAGTCAGGCACTTTTGCGAAAGCAAAATTGCACACCTGCTGATTATTCAACAGTTTTCTATTTTAATATTATTGTTAGTGTGTCTTTTTATCTAATCTTATTTACTTGTGCAAAATCTATCGGTATTTTTTTCCATGAACCTATTCTTAAGAATTTAATTAGAGTACTTGGATTAGGTTTGATTATTAATTCTTTTACACTAATTCAGAGTACGCAGTTAACTAAACGTATTGACTTTAAATTGCAGGCTAAAATTTCTTTTATTTCATCAATAAGTTCAGGAATAATTAGTATATATATGGCTTATACAGGATGGGGAGTATGGAGCTTAGTTGTTTCAGCACTTGTAAGATATTCAATAAGTTCATTCTCTCTCTGGTTTTGGAGTAAATGGAAACCAATTTGGCATTTTAGTATAAATTCACTTAAAGAATTGTTTTCTTTTGGAAGTAAATTATTGGTAAGCGGATTAATTGATATAATATTCAGGAACGCATTTGCTGTGGTTATTGGTAAATACTATACTGCTATGGAATTGGGCTATTATACCAGGGCAGACCAATTTCAATCTCTACCTTCATCTAATTTGCAAACAATTATTGGCCGGGTAAGTTTGCCCGTTTTATTGACTATCCAGAATGATACACCTCGGTTAAAGCAAGCATATCAAAAAATAATCAGGAGTACTATGTTTATAAGTTTTATACTTATGCTTGGTATGGCAGCTATAGCCAGACCTATGGTACTTACTTTAATTGGAGAAAAGTGGGAACCATGTATTATATATTTACAAATGTTATGTTTTATTGGTATGTTATATCCTCTTCAAGCAATTAATTTAGATATGCTTCAGGTTCAAGGCAGAAGTGATCTTTTCCTTAGACTTGAGATTATTAAAAAGATACTTGCTGTTCCGATTTTCGTTATTGGCATATTTTGGGGAGTAAAAGTAATGATTCTTGGAATGCTTTTACTGAACCTGATTGGATTATATTTAAATAGCTATTGGTCAGGTCGGTTTATAAAATATTCTTTTTTTGACCAATTTAAAGACATTTTGCCTTCTTTTATTTTGGCTGTTATTATTAATTTAATTGTATTTTCAGAGACTTTTTTTATACCCGCGAAGCCATTGTTATTGTTGATAATTCAATTAATAACTGGAGCAGTCTTGACAGTGGGGTTGGGAGAAATGTTTTGTTTTAAAGATTATATTTATATCAAGGAAATTGTTAAAGAGAATTTTTTTAAAAAGTTAAATAATGGCAGATAAATTAAGAAATCCTATTTATGTAAATCAACCTGTAATGCCTGCATTAGAAGATTTTGTTGAGTATCTTAAACAGATTTGGGATAGTAAATTTTTAACTAATGGCGGACCATTTCACCAGCAATTCGAAAATGAATTAGCAGAATTTTTAGGTGTGAAATATTTATCTCTTTTTTCAAATGGAACGTTAGCATTGATTACAGCTCTGCAGGCGCTAAGAATAACCGGTGAGGTTATTACTACGCCGTTTAGTTTCGTAGCTACAACCCATTCACTTTGGTGGAATGGTATAAAGCCAGTATTTGCAGATATTGAAAATGAAACTTTTAATCTAGATCCTAAGAGGGTTGAAGCGGCAATTACACCAAAAACTACTGCAATAATGCCAGTTCACGTTTATGGAAATCCATGTAATACAATTGCAATTCAAAAAATTGCTGATACTTATGGATTAAAAGTTATTTATGATGCAGCCCATGCATTCAACGTACGAATAAATAACGAGTCGATATTGAATATGGGTGATTTATCTATTCTAAGTTTTCATGCAACAAAAGTGTTTAATACTATAGAAGGTGGGGCAATTATTTGCCATGATGAAAAAACTAAAATCAGAATAGATTATCTAAAAAATTTTGGTTATGCCGGTGAAACAACAGTTATTGCTCCGGGTATTAATGCAAAAATGAATGAAGTGCAGGCCGCATACGGTTTATTGCAATTAAAAACAATCAATTCAGATATTGAAAAACGAAAAAATGTTTCGGTTTTATATCGAAAATTATTAAACGATTTAAAAGGCATTCGTTGCCTTTTTGATATAGAGAACGTAAAACATAATTATGCCTATTTCCCCATATTGATAGATCAATCTGAATATGGTATGTCTCGGGATGAGTTGTATGATTTGCTGAAAAAACACAATATCTTTTCAAGAAAATATTTCTTCCCTTTAATCAGTGATTTCCCTACTTATAAAGGGTTAGATTCTTCACATCCCGGTAATCTGCCAATAGCTTCGAATGTTGCAAGCCAAGTGCTTTGTTTGCCTATTTATTCAAACTTACTATTGGAAGATGTTAAAAATATTTGTGATATAATTATTGCAAAAGGAGCTGAATAATGAAGATTGGAATAATGCAGCCTTATTTTTTTCCTTATATTGGATATTTTCAATTGATAAACGCTGTAGATAAGTTTGTAATATATGACAATATAAAATTCACTAAAAAAGGTTGGATAAACCGGAATAGAATCCTGGTAAATGGAAAGGACGATTATATCAGCATCCCGATTAAAAAGGATTCAGATTTTTTAAATGTTGATGAACGATATTTAGCCGATATATTTGAAGACGAAAAAATTAAATTGCTAAGGAAAATTAAAGACGCTTATAAAAAAGCACCATACTTTACCGACACCTACGCTTTAATTGAAAGTATAATTACTAATAATGAAAAAAATTTATTTGAATTTATTTACAATTCACTTAAAGAGATATGTAACTATTTACAAATAGAAACAGAATTTATAATTTCTTCAACAGTAGATATTGACCATGATTTAAAATCTGAAAATAAGGTTATAGCATTATGTAATGCCACTGGAGCAACCAGCTATATTAACCCAATAGGAGGTGTTGAACTTTATTCAAAAGACTCCTTTAAGTATAACACTATTGAACTTAAATTTATTAAATCTAAGTCAATAGTGTATAACCAATTTAATAATCCTTTTTTACCGTGGCTTTCTATAATTGATGTGATGATGTTTAATTCAAAAGCTGAAATTAAAGAAATGTTGAGTTCGTACGACTTAATATAAAATTAAAAAGTGAAAATACTTATTGTTGGTGGTAATTCTAGTATCGGTAAAGCGTTAAAAAGTGTGCTTTCAAAAAATTATGAAGTAATTACTGCTGGTAGAACAAATTGTGATTCTTACATAAATTTAGAAGACCCAATAACTGAGATTAAAATACCAGATTACGTTGATATTGTTATAAATGCCGTAGCTCATTTTGGGGGACAAACAGGCAAACTAATTTATGAGGCGGAAAATATTAATGTTCTTGGACTTTTAAAACTTTGTGAAGTAAGTTATAATGCATCTGTTAAACATTTTATATCTATATCGAGTATATTTTCTTTTTTAAAAGAGGATGCGCAGCAATATTCAATATATTCTATCTCAAAAAGGCACGCTGAAGAAGTAATTAAAGAATTTTGTAGAACATATTCATTGCCATTAACAATTTTGCGGCCAGGGCAAGTTTATGGCAATGTTTTAGATTTTAAAAGTAAGCAACCCTTTTTGTATCATATTATATCTCAAGCAGCAAAAGGTTTGGATATAAATTTATATGGATCTAATGATGCAAAACGGAATTTTATACACATAGACGATTTGACCCAAATTATTGAAAAAGTTATAGAACAAACAACCTTAGGTAGTTTTGATTGTTTATATATGCATGACGTAACATATTCGCAAATTGCTAAAGCAGCTTATTCTGTATTTAACAAAAAGGGGAATATAAATTTCATAAAAGATAAGCCAGATATTCCAGATAATATTTTTGAAAAAGACTTTTCATTATATGAAAAAATCGACTTTTATCCTGAAATATCAATAGAAAAAGGCATAAAAAAGATAGCAGGTACTTCACAAATATTATAATGATAAATATACTTGTTTCAGGAGCAAGCGGAATTGTAGGCTACGGGATTTTAAGATCTTTAAAAAAGACCAACAAAGAGTTAAAACTTTTTGGATCTTCAATATATAAAGATTCTGTGGCAGAAGGATTTTGCGATGTATTTGAATTAGCACCGTTAACCAGAAGTGAAAATTATATAAATTGGCTGTTATCCACCATTAAAAACCATGAAATTAAATTAATCATTCCTGGTATAGAGGATGATTTATATGAGTGGGCCAAACATATAAGTGTAATTGAAAATGCCGGAGCAAAAGTATTAATGAATGATTTAAAACTCATTAATTTATGTAAAGATAAGTGGGAGTTTTATGAGTTTTTAAAACAGCATACAACGAATTCTATAATAGAATCTTCATTATCACAGTCTTATAAAACTTTAAACGAACTATTTGGATTACCTTTTTTGCTGAAACCTAGGAGAGGGTTCGGTTCAAAAGGAATAGTGGTAGTTAAAAATGAAGATGATTTTAATCTTGCGCAAAAACAATCCAAATTTGCCTTAATGGCACAGAAATTTGTTGGTAATGAAAATGAAGAGTATACGACTTCAGCGTTTTGTAATGGTAAAGGAGGTTTTTTTGCTAGTATGACGTTGAAAAGAAAACTATCGAAAGATGGATTTACAGATAGAGCGGAGGTGGTAAATAGCAAGGAAATAATAGAAGTTATTAGCACTCTATGCGAAATTTTTAAACCTATTGGGCCCACTAATTTTCAATTTAGATTGCATGAAGGGGTATTCAAACTTTTAGAGATTAACCCCCGAATATCTTCTTCTACGTCTATTAGAGCGGCTTTTGGTTATAATGAGTCATTAATGGCGGTTGAATATTATATAGAAGAGAAGATACCTTTACAACCTTTAATAAGAGAAGGAAAGGCAGTAAGATATATAGAGGATTTAATATTTTATTCATGAAAATAGGATTAATATCAGACATTCATGGAAATTACGAAGCCTTAAAGACTGTACTTGTAGAGTTGGATAGGATGAATGTCCAAGAAATTTATTGTTTAGGAGATGTTGTTGGTTACTATTCCCAAATAAATGAGTGTTGTGATGAATTAATAAAACGTGAGATTCCTTGTATAATGGGTAATCATGATTGGTATATGGCCGGAGGCGGTTTTTGTCCAAGATCAAAAAGTGTAAATGATTGTCTCGCATACCAAAGAAAAATAATTACTACTAAAAACTTAAATTGGCTAAAAACTTTTCCGATTCAAAGAGAGGTACGCAATATCCGCATGGTCCATGGTGGTTGGACAGATCCTATAGATGAATATCTGCTGGAACCAACAGCAGAGTATTTTTCCAAAGTTGAGGGAAATATTTTCATTTCAGGCCATACCCACATACAATCTTTATATAATTTTAATGGAAAAATATACTGTAACCCAGGGTCTGTTGGGATGCCAAGAGATAATGATCCAAGAGCAGCTTTTGCCATCTTTGATGGTGAAATTACTCTTCATAGAATAGAGTATGAAATGGAAAAAGTCTTCTATTTGATGGATAAAGCAGGGTTTAGCAATTATTATTATGATTGTTTAAAAACCGGTGCAAGAAATTTAGGTAAGCTTCAATAAAAGAAATATGTTTAAATGGAATAAATTAGGCAGGATTTTTAATCCTGAGGAAATGCAAAAATATGATTGGATGAAGGAATACGGGCAAGCTCCATCGGTTTTAGTTTACGATAATTTTGTACGTGTATATTTTTGCTGTAGACCGCGTCCTGATGTTAATGGGCAATATGTCAGCTATATGGCATATATAGATTTGGATCGAGATGATATGTTTAATATTATCAATATTTCAGAAAAACCTCTTTTGCAGTTAGGCGAACTTGGAACATTTGATGAATTTGGAA
>Ga0206841_1040_pt2 | contig 30183 bp, 30 predicted proteins | sample Alteio_BWOrgCont_25_FD_152851 | JGI IMG/M metagenome (GOLD analysis project Ga0206841, IMG submission 152851) | Enriched cells from forest soil in Barre Woods Harvard Forest LTER site, Petersham, Massachusetts, United States -... | ecosystem: Environmental > Terrestrial > Soil > Temperate forest >... | reverse complement strand
CGCGCCTCAGGCAGGAAGGCATGCACCTCTTCCAATAACCGCTCCACGCCGGGGCCGCAGGCATGCAAGCTATCGAGCGCACCACATGCGGGACAGGCCTCGGGCACGGGGATACGATAGCCGCAATGGTGGCATTCGAGGCGCGGTTTGGAACGGTGCAGCACCATCCAGCTGGTACATTCGGGACATTGGAAACGATGCCCGCAGGTACGGCATAACATGAGCGGCGCATAACCGCGGCGGTTGAGGAACAACATGGATTGATGGCCATCGGCGAGTGACTGGGCCAATGCTTTGCGAAGCGGATCGGATACGAATGAACTGCGCTCCATAGTCGTGTGGCGCATATCGATCATCTCGATGTCGGGCATCACCGCTTCGTTATGGCGGGCGGGTAGCAGCACCTCGGTGTATTTGCCTTGCTTGGTATTATAATAACTCTCCAGCGACGGTGTAGCCGACACCAGCACGATCGGAATTTTCTCGAACCGTGCGCGCGCCACCGCCATATCGCGAGCGTGGTAAATTACGCCATCTTCTTGCTTATAGGAGCCATCATGTTCTTCATCGGCGATAATCACCGATAGTTTTTTGTAAGGAAGAAAAAGCGCCGACCGCGCGCCGACAACCATACGCGCTTCGCCCTTGGCGATGGCTTGCCAGCTCGCGCGTTTGCGGGCGGGAGCGATTTCGGAATTCCAGACGACGGGGCGAAAGCCAAAACGCTTTTCGAAACGCTCCAGCCATTGCACCGATAGTGCGATTTCGGGCAGCAGCACCAGCACCTGATTATCCGGATTTTGACGCAGCGACTGTGCAATCGCATTGAAATACACTTCTGTTTTTCCCGAACCGGTGACGCCATCAAGCAACGTCACGCTGAAACCGGCGCCGATTTTGTCGGTCAGTATTTGCGATGCGGCATGTTGCTTATCGGAAAGCGCGGCGAGCTTAAGATTGCCGATATCGATATGCGTTTCTACATGAGCAATAGTGCTCTTGCGGCTTTCTTTGGCGATGTCGGCAATCGGTAAAACCATTTTGAGAATCGCACCTTTTGGTGCGCAGTTATACCACGCCACCCAGTCGATAAATTCGCGCATGGGCGCGGAAAGTTTCGGAAACTGATCGAGATGTTTTGCCACCGGCTTGAGTTTGGCCGAGGCGATTTGCGCCTTGCCTTCGCCCCAGACGACGCCGAGCATTTCGCTGCGCCCGAATGGAACGCTGACGATATCGCCCGCCGCCAGATTCATCTCCGACGGTGCAAGGTAATCGAACCCGTGCAGGGCGGCGTTGGGGAGAAGGATTTCTAATTGGTTCGGATTCATTTCACATTCTTTTTCCTTGTCATCCCCGACTTGATCGGGGATCTAGGGCAGTTATGCCGTGTTGCCTGAGATCCCGCAACAAGTGCGGGATGACAATCTAATACTATTGCCAAATGCGTTGTTAATACGTATCGTCCAAAAGATAGTGCTATACCAAAAGGGACGAACGCCATATGAAATTTTTTGTCGATACCGCCGATATAAAAGAAATCCGCGACCTCGCCGCCACCGGCATGCTCGACGGCGTCACCACCAACCCGTCGCTCGTTGCCAAATCGGGCCGGGATTTTTTCGAGGTATTAAAAGAAATCTGCGCAGTAACCGATGGTCCGGTATCGGCGGAAGTGACCGCAACCGATGTTGACGGCATGATTAAAGAAGGTGAAAAACTCGCCAAGATCGCAAAAAATATCACCATCAAAGTACCGCTCACCTGGGATGGCCTCAAAGCCTGCAAGCACTTTACCAGCAAGGGTACGATGGTCAACGTAACGCTCTGCTTCTCCGCTGCACAGGCACTACTTGCCGCGAAAGCGGGGGCAACCTTTATCTCGCCATTTGTCGGGCGACTTGATGATATCGGGCAGGACGGCATGCAGCTGATTTCCGACATTTGCGAAATCTATAATCAATATGATTATTTCACCACGCAAGTGCTCGTCGCTTCGATCCGCAATCCCGTGCATATCGTTGACGCCGCGAGAATGGGCGCGCATGTGGCCACCATTCCGCCGTCGGTACTCAAGCAACTGATCTCGCATCCGCTCACCGATAAGGGTCTGGAAGTTTTCCTGAACGACTGGAAGAAAACGGGTCAGAAAATCGCATGAGCGCCAAGCGCCCTGAACCCAAATCGTCGGGCATTACCGCCGATCAGGTGCGCGAATTTCTTTTAAAGCATCCGGAGTTTCTGAAAAAAAATCTTGATATCGTTTCCGACCAGACACCGCCAGAACGCGACATGGGCGACGGTATTGTCGATTTCCAGCATTACATGGTGAAGAACCTGCAGAAAGACAGCAAGGCGCTCAAAAGCCGCTACGATGTGCTGGTGGATTTCTGCCGCGATAATATGTCAGTGCAAACGCAGGTGCATCAGGCGGCGCTGCGTTTAATCCGTACGCGCAGCCTTGAGCAATTGCTCGAAGCGATCACGGTGGATTTGCTCAATTTGTTCGATGTCGATGTCGTGCGCATGGCGATGGAATCGGACACGCAGTTCGATACGTCGTATGGCGAGCAGCATTATTCGGGCATCGTGTTTATCGATCCAGGCACGGTGGATGATGCGATCGGAATCAATAAAAATGTATTACTGGTTGGCGATTGCGAAGCCACGCCGCCGGCAGGGCTCGAACAAATATTTGCCGATTGCGAAGATATGATCGCCTCCTGTGCGCTACTTAGGCTGGAACTCGACACGGTGGGAAAAAATGTGATTCTTGCATTCGGCGTGCGCTACAAAGAGCGTTTCCATCCGGGGCAGGGGATTGAGCTTTTGCATTTCCTGGCGCAGATTGTTGCCTATCAGATGGATATGTATCTGGGGGAAATGGCGATTTAGGAGAGCTGCATGTCTGACTTGCCGGTATCTTCTGATTTAAATAAAGCGATCACCGCCTGGGAAGAATGGCTGCGGCATGGCAAGCATGCGTCGAAACATACGCTGGTTTCATATCATACCGACCTACGGCATTTCATAGAATTTTTAAGCGGTCATCAGGGCGGGCGCGTCGGGTTCAAGCATTTGCAAAATTTAGAGGCCAAGGATTTCCGCTCGTGGCTTGCCAGTCGCGCCGGGGAATTTGAAGCGACTTCTACAGCGCGCGCCCTTTCAACGCTCAAAAGTTTTTACCGCTATATGGAAAAACAATCGCATATTAAAAACGATGCAATTTTTCATATTCGTGGGCCCAAACTTAAAAAATCACTGCCGAAAGCACTTGGCGAAGATCAGTCTCAGCAGGCGCTGCAAACAATCGGTACGCAGCATGAAGAGGAATGGGTCAACAAGCGCGACCTCGCACTGCTGGTATTGATTTACGGCTGCGGACTGCGTATCAGCGAAGCGCTTTCGCTGCATTTTAAGGATGCGCCCAAAGAAGATAGCTTACGTATTATCGGCAAAGGAAATAAGGAACGTATCGTGCCGGTGTTACCAGTGGTGAAGGCGGCAATCGAGGAATATATCAGCGCCTGCCCGTATCCGTTTTCGCCCGACTCGCCACTGTTTTTAGGCAAACGCGGCAAGGCGCTCGACCCGGCTATTTTTCAATTACAGATCAGAAAACTTCGCGCCGCCCTGCACCTACCTGACACCGTAACGCCGCATGCGTTCCGGCACAGCTTTGCTACGCACCTGCTTTCGGCAGGCGGCGATCTTCGCTCGATTCAGGAATTACTCGGCCACGCCAGCCTGTCGACAACACAGCGCTACACCCATGTCGATAAAACCCGCCTGATGAACGCCTACAAAAACGCCCACCCGAGGGCTTAAGCAGCGGCGGAGTATTTTTCTTTCATCAACGCCTGAATCGGCGAAGGCGGCGTGGCGCCCCAACCTGAATACAGAATCTTGCCATATTGCGCGAGATCAAGCGTTCCGGCTTCCATCTGTTTCTGGAAAGCCTTATGCTTGGGTTCATCCACCTGCACATAATACCAGGCCGGTTTGCCATTGGCAGTCGCGGTGACCAGATAGACCAGTTCGTTTTTATCGCTTACGAGTTTACTTTGAAATGTCGTTTCCATATTCATGCTCCTTATACAGCCATGGCATAATTATTTACGAAGCTATTTATTACCGGAAATAGCTCTTCCATCCTTACGCCCGTTACGGTGGTGGGCGGCAAACGCTCTTCCATGGATTCCACCGGTCTCGTTTGACCCATATTATTATTTTCGTTGGGCGGAACGAAAGCTTCCGGCCGATGCAACACCGTGCCGGTATTACCATGATCGCGTTTATATTCTGCAACATGCGCATGCCATCCGATATTTCTGGCAACCGCAAACATGGGGGTCATCAAACGCTCGTTAACGCCAAGATAGCTATTAAGAAGCACACCTGAATAAAAATCAACATTGGGGTGAATGGGTTTTTTATCTCCGCCTTCTTTCTTCCCAAAATATTTACTTTCTTCAACCTTCTTTTCGAGCGCCACGGCAATTTCAATCAACTCTTTTCCAGGTCCTTTTATCGTTCCGCTTGCGGCTATATCATTTAGCAATTTCTTCATGGCAATAGCGCGAGGATCTAGCTGTGTATATACGGCATGACCGACACCGGGAATCTTAGCATCTTCTTTCGAAGTACCCGCTTCTTTCGCTGCCTTTTTTTCCTCAATTTCAGTAAAATAGGCATCCACTTTTTCTTGCGCCGATCCACCTGGCCGTTTAGAAATTGCGATTAAATTTTGCAGCGCATCTACGCTTGCAGCACCGTGCAGATCACCGGCAAGCGCTTGCATTCCAGCAAGCGTTGGGCGCCAGCCACCGGCTTTGGTCTCAGCCGAACCAGCCGTTATCGCCGCCAATGTGCCGACATTAAGCCCATGTTCAGCATGCAGCGTGAGATATTGATCCAAGGTTTTTATCTGTGTTTCATCATTCAACTCTCTCATCGGCTTGCGAGTCAGAGCACTCAACAGAAGTTTCGCATAGGAGAATTCCGTTTCTTCGAAATCCGATTTCTTGGCAAACGTAAATTCATCCAGCTTACCATCCAGCTTTGCGTTCACCAGGCCTACCAGGGTCGGCATAATGGCCGTGGTCTTAAGAGCGGTTTCGTAGCGTTCTTTCTCGGGTTCAGCTTTGCCGGTTCCCATTTTCATATCATGATTTTGATGCGCACTCATGATGGATACGACGATATTCATCAACGCCATCGCATCGGTGTCTTCCGTTATCTTTACGTTCAGCGCATTTTTCAATTCCTTCTGGACGTCATCATCCAGTACTGCCGCTTCTGCTAGTTTTGATTTTAATTCTGACAATTGTTCCTTGGTATTAGGCAAATCACCCCTTAACAGCGTGTATATTACTTCTTCATATTTTGCTTTTTCAACAAGCTCGCCTATAGCGTAACCGCGGTAATCAAGCTCGCCTTTGTTACCTCTTACATCCGATACCGATGTGAGAAATTCAACAGAGCGCATCGTAGGCTCGATCGGATTAACGTTAAACTTCTTCCAATCCTTCTTGCCTTCAGTCGTCGTGAACTCCGTACCGGGGATTTTTATGCCTATCAAATCCTGCACGTTGAAATGCAAGCCGGTGGGGGTTTTCGATAATGTGATAGGAATTTCTGTTGGTAACGGAGTCCCATCTATATGGTTAGTACCGTCGGGTAGCTTAAAGGTGGCATTTATTTTTGTATAACCATCGACCATTAAATTCTCCCCTGTTAAGCTTATTAAATGTTAATAATTTTTGAAAACACTAACAAATTATTAACGACCGCGTCAAACCGAGATTTGTTACGATTATATTACAGTGTTTTTATGTAGTAATAACAACGCTCGGTCTGATGCACGGCACAAAACACTTGTTGCCCTTTACCATCCATGCTTACTATCCCGGCACATTGCGATTGCACCCGTAGCTCAGCTGGATAGAGCGTTGCCCTCCGAAGGCAAAGGTCGGACGTTCGAATCGTCTCGGGTGCGCCACCCATAGCAATCCATGCAAACGATTCGAACTTAAATCATTAATAGGTTGGCGAATCGTCTCGGGCGCGCCAAATTTCTCTACCCATATACCCACGGCTAAGATAATAAATGATGCACGAAGGGTTTCACCGCATGGGGCGTATTATTGTGCGATCCTCTATATACTTTGTTCAAGGAGAACGATGTTATGAAATTACTGTTATCTGCTACGGCTTTAACCTTGTTATTGACAGTATCGGCCCCGGCATTCGCCGATTCCGACTGGCACGGCAAGTCGGACCATGCGCCTATGGAGGCGGCTCTATCTAAATTGCCCGCTGCCGATGCGGCGAAATTCCGCGACGCGATGAAGCAATCGCACGACCAGGATAAAGCCCTTTATGACCAAACGCGCACCATCCATGAAGAATTGAAGAAGCTTCTGGCGGCAGATACGTTCGACAAGGATGCTTACCTGGCCAAGAGCAAGGAGCTGTCGCAAGTATATGACACCATGCACGCCAATATGGCCAGCGCATTTGCCAACGCCGCTAGCCAGCTTACGCCGGATGAGCGCAAGACTTTGGCAGCAAATTTGCAATTCCATCGCAGTAATGGAATGCACGGTGACAAAGCAAACGGCAGTACGCCGGCTGGTGCAAAATAATATTTGGATTAATAATCTTAAGCACATCTTAAGGCTAATGTGGGAAATACGGCTATTCGCATAGTAAGGGATCATTCCTCCACCGGGCAAAAAGCACTGTCATCAGGAAACGACAGCGCCCAATTGTCAGATGTGGAGGATGATGCACGGCTGATGGAACGCATCGGCCGGGGAGACGAAGTCGCTTTCGCCATGTTGCTCAAACGGCATAGCGATCGTTTCTACCGCATTGCCTACCGCTTCGCCGGCAACCGCAGCGAAACGGAAGACATTGTGCAGGAAGCGTTTCTGAAGCTCTGGGCCAAGCCTCATTTATGGCAGGCCGGCAGAAATGCGGCCTTTACGACGTGGTTTTACCGGATCGTGGTGAATCTATGCCTCGATCATAAAAGGAAAAAACATCCGGCATCGCTTGCCGACGATAGTTGGGTCGAAGACAGCAGGCACTCGCAGGAAGAGAACCTGATGTATGATGAGAAACAACAATGGCTGGCGGCGCAGATCGCCGCGCTTCCCGACCGGCAGCGCATGGCATTGAATTTATGTTTTTATGAGGAAATAAGTAATCAAGAGGCGGCACATTTGATGGGAATCAAGGTAAAGGCGCTGGAATCGCTTTTAATACGCGCCAAGACCACCATCAAGCATCAATTAGGAAAACACAGCGAGGATATGGTATGAGTTTTACAGCAAAAGATTTTGAAGATGGCATGATGCTTTACGGAACCGACATCGACCTCTGGCCCGACGCGTTGCAGGCGGACGCGCTGTGCATGATGAGCGATCCCACCATCAATGCGATGATCATCCGTCATCAGTATTTCGAGGAAGTATTGCTTAACAATGATGTCATTGCGCCGATGAGCGCTAACTTCACCCAGCGCGTCCTGCGCGCCGCCCAAGCGCTGGACGCTGTGCGCGATTTCAGCGTAATGCAATGGCTTGGCGCATTATTTGCTGATTTCAGATTGCCGCAACCGGCTTATATGGCGGTCGTGATTGCCGCGCTTGGCCTTGGCATCGGCCTCGGCGTATCCAGCAACACGGACATCATTCAGCAAGCCAGCCTTGTTGATGACGGAGTAACATTGTGAAAAGTTCGTTTAAAGCATTTATCGTCATTTCCGTACTGCTGAACGTGTTGATGGCAGCGATGATCGCCGGACATTTCGCACGACCTTATGTGGAAGTCACAACTAACCATTACATGCCGGAAGTCGTAGCAACGATACCAGAGGATAACCGCGCGAATTTTGCTGCCGCCATCACAGGCAGCGAAGAAAAAAACAAAGTATTACGTGAGAATTTGAAAAATGCCTACCGCAAAGCAACGGACCTGCTGGAAGCACAACCGTTCGACAGCAAAGCCTATCTTTTACAGCTGGAAGCGGTTCACGATCTTTCCGGGCGCATTTTACGCAATACCGCCGAAGCCGTGGTCGGCATGGCCGAGAAATTGCCGCCGGATGAACGCACTATCATGGCGGAAGGCATATTGAAGCACCGTGAGCTGATGCATCACCCGTGCCCTGTCGAAAAGCCCTTATAGAAACTAGCTTATTCTTCTTTTTTCTCGACGCAGCGCGCCAGCACTTCGTCGCGGCTTAATGCACCGTCATGATTGGTATCGAGTTCCCCGAATATTTTCTGGGCATGAACCATAAATTCTTCCGGCGTCACCTTAAAATCCAAATTTGTATCCGCCGACATGACCGGATCGCCGCTATCGGGCGTATCGTCTGAATCGGCCCCGGCATCTTTATGGGATTTATGCTTGCCATGCTGTGTATTGACGCTATCGGAGGGAGCAGGGACAATGGGCGCCTGTTTGCGGTACGGACGACGGTAGCGCTCCAGTTCCTCTGAAACAATGTAGCCGTTGGCGTCCATATCCATACGTAAAAATTGCGCGCGCGCGTCAGCCATGAATGCATTCAGGCTGATAGCGCCGTCATGACCAGTATCCACCCGGTCGAACCAGCCGGACAAGGCTTGCTGACAAGTAGGCTCTCCAAGCGGGCCACCATTTAAAGGTTCGCCGTTCGGGCTATAGAGAATGCCTGTGCTATGTTTCTTCACATTCTCATGATCTGAGCACCCGGCAAGAACAAGCGCCACGGCGGCGCTTACGATTACTGCATTTCTATATTGATATTTGATCCTGAACAATTTGTAATCTTCCAGTAAGAAGGGGGCAATTACCCTATCGTATAATGAGTATGAGAAAAATGCACATCGAAACTACAACTCCAAGGAGAATGCTATGAAGAAGATACTTATTATAAGTTCTGCGCTGTATATGCTGAATATATTACCGGCCAATGCTGGAATTATCATTGAAGCGCCTATTGTAGCCGCTCCACCGCCGGTCTATTATGCACCACCACCGCCGCCACCCGTCTATTATGCGCCCGGTCCGGTCGTATATGTAGGCCCAGGCCCGTACTATCGCCATCACCATTACGATTGGGATTATTGGCATCATCATGATGAGCGTTGGCACGATGAACGCGGGCGCCGCTAATTCACAACTTTCCCTCTCCCTCTCAGGGAGAGGGTAGGGTGAGGGTTCTGCCCGTATAGCAACCAGCCCTCATCCCGGCCTTCTCCCTAAAAGGGAGAAGGAGTTTAGATCAATGCTTTTTGCAGTGTCTCTATCACATAGTCCTGATCTTCAGGCGAAAGCCTTTGGTGCAGCGGCAATGAGAGGCACTGCGAAAAAAAGCCTTCCGCATTCGGAAACTGGCCGGGTTTGAACCCAAGTCGCGTAAAATCCGGGTGCAGGTGGATGGGAATGTAATGCACATTCACGCCGATATTCGCCGCACGCATGGCCTTAAATACCGCGTCGCGATTCTTGGCAATCTGCACGACATACAGATGCCAGCCGCTTAGATTGCTGGCCGGCGGCAAGCGCAGCGATAAGCCCTGCAATTGTTGTTGGTAACGCTCCGCCAGCTTCCGGCGTGCGGAAATAAATCCATCGAGTTTTTTCATCTGGCTGGTGCCGAGCGCCGCCTGGAAATCGGTCATGCGGTAATTATAACCGAGCTCCTGCTGTTCCCAATACCAGGGCTGCATGTCCTTATGCTCAAGCAGTGCCGGATCGCGCACAATGCCGTGGCTGCGGATCAGACGAAGCTTATCGGCAAGCTTTTTATCGTGCGTTACCACCATGCCGCCTTCACCGGTGGTAATCGGCTTCACAGGATGAAAACTAAACACCGTAGCATCGCTGATGTTGCTGCCGCCAATGGGTGAACCGGGCGCATAATGGGCGCCGAGCGCGTGGGCAGCATCTTCAATCAGCGCAAATCCGTATTTTTCTTTCAGCGCGCCGATCGCCGACATATCGCAAGCGCGTCCGGCAAAATGCACGGGGATAACAAGCTTGGGCAACCGCCCCGCACGCTTGGCCGCTTCTAATTTTGCCTCAAGCGCCATCGCCGACATGTTGCCGGACTCAGGATCGATATCAACAAAATCAATCTCCGCGCCGAGATACCGCGCGCAATTGGCCGAAGCAACAAAGCTCATTGGCGATGTCCACACCAGATCGCCTGCGCCGACGCCAACCGCCATGGCGGTTAAATGCAATCCGGCGGTGGCATTGGCAACCGCCACGCCGTATGGGACTTTGCAGTACGAGGTTATGCTCTGCTCAAATGCCTCAATATCCGGCCCCTGCGTCAACCAGTCGGAACGCAGCACGCGCACCACCGCGTCAATATCATCCTGGTCGATACTCTGGCAGCTGTAATGGATAAACGGCCGCGACATTATTCTTTCAGCGCCGCCTGCGCCGCCGCCAAACGCGCCACCGGCACGCGGTACGGCGAACAGGATACATAATCGAGTCCCGATTTCTGGCAAAAGGCAATAGACGCCGGATCGCCGCCATGCTCACCGCAAATACCAATCTTAAGGCCGGAACGCACCTTCCGGCCACGCTCGACAGCGACCTGAATTAATTCGCCGACACCCGACTGGTCGATCGACACGAACGGATCCTGCTCAACAATGCCGCGCTGCTTGTAAATCTCGATGAATGACGCCGAATCGTCACGGGAGATGCCAAGCGTTGTTTGCGTGAGGTCATTCGTACCGAAACTGAAAAATTCCGCGAGTGGTGCTATATCACCGGCACGCAGAGCCGCACGCGGCAGCTCGATCATGGTGCCGACCATATAAGTAATCGCCACGCCGGTTTTTTTCTGCACGTCCTCAGCCACCTGATCGACAAGCGTTTTGAGTATCGCCAATTCTTTCGGCATCATGACGAGCGGAATCATGATTTCGGGGACGATAGTTTCTTTCTTCTCTTTCATAATACTGGCGGCAGCTTCGAAAATCGCCTGCGCCTGCATCTCGTAAATTTCGGGATAGGTGATGCCGAGGCGGCACCCGCGATGGCCGAGCATCGGGTTCTGTTCCTTAAGCTCATGCGCGCGGTGGCGCACCGTATCGACGCTTACATTAGCAGCTTTTGCTACCTGCTTGATGTCCTCTTCCGTGTGCGGCAAAAACTCATGCAACGGCGGATCGAGCAGGCGGATGGTCACCGGCAAGCCCTTCATGATACGGAACAGCTCAATAAAATCATTGCGCTGCATCGGCAATAATTTCGCCAGCGCCGCTTTACGGCCGCTCACGTCCCCGGCCACAATCATTTCGCGCATAGCGATGATGCGTTCGGCGTCAAAAAACATATGCTCGGTGCGGCAAAGACCGATACCTTCGGCGCCGAATTTACGTGCTACTTGCGCATCAGCGGGCGTTTCAGCGTTAGCGCGGACTTTGAGTTTGCGCACCTCATCGGCCCAGCCCATCAGCGTTTCAAAATCAGCCGAGAGTTGCGGGTGCACGGTCGGAATTTCGCCCAGCATAACTTCACCGGTGGAGCCGTTGATGGTGATGATGTCGCCTTCTTTGATCGTATGGCCCATGCATTTAAGCGTCCTGGCTGCATAGTCGATGCGTATTTCACCCGCGCCTGAAACGCACGGTTTACCCATACCGCGCGCGACCACTGCCGCATGCGATGTCATACCGCCGCGTGCCGTCAGAATCCCCTGCGCCGCATGCATGCCGTGAATATCTTCCGGGCTGGTTTCGATACGCACGAGAATCACCTTCTCGCGGTGATCGAGCGCCATGCTTTCGGCATCTTCGGCAGTGAATACCACCTTACCCGATGCCGCGCCAGGCGAAGCAGGAAGGCCGGTAGCGAGTACGGTTTTCTGAGCCTTGGGATCGAGCGTAGGATGCAATAATTGATCCAAACTCAGCGGGTCAATCCGCAGGATTGCCGCCGACTTATCAATCAGTTTTTCCTTCACCATATCGACGGCGATTTTGACGGCAGCAGCGGCGGTGCGCTTGCCGTTACGCGTTTGCAACATCCATAATTTGTTATTCTGGATGGTGAATTCGATGTCCTGCATGTCGCGGTAGTGGCCTTCGAGCTTATCAAACACACCAGTGAGCTGCTTATACACCACCGGCATCACGCCCGGCATATCGGCCAGCGGCAGCGGCGTGCGGATACCGGCCACCACGTCTTCGCCTTGCGCATTCACCAGGAATTCACCGTAATACAATTTCTCGCCTGTCGACGGATTGCGCGTAAACGCAACGCCGGTCGCACAATCATCGCCCTGATTTCCAAACACCATCGACTGCACCGTCACCGCCGTACCCCAGCTTTCGGGAATATCGTGCAAGCGGCGATACGTGTTGGCGCGCGGGTTCATCCAGCTATTAAACACAGCCATGATCGCACCCCAGAGCTGCTCATGCACGGATTCGGGAAAAGGTTTGCCGAGTTCGGACTGCACTTTTTCTTTGTATTGCGCGACGAGATCCTTCAAATCTTCAGCATTCAGCTCTGTATCGAGCGTCACATCGCGATCGAGTTTTTTCTGCTCGAGCATTTCCTCAAAATGGTAATGATCGAGCTCCAGCACGACATCGGAATACATCTGGATAAAGCGGCGATAGCTGTCATACGCAAACCGCTCATTTCCGGTTTTTTTCGCGAGCGCCTTCACGGTGACGTCATTGAGACCGAGATTCAAAACGGTATCCATCATCCCCGGCATCGAGGCGCGCGCGCCGGAACGCACCGAAACCAACAGCGGATTCACACCGTCGCCAAACTTCGCGCCGGCCTTTCTTTCAACATGCGACAACGCATCTTCGACCTGCGCCGCAAGACTTGCCGGCAGCTTTTTTCCGCTCGTATAATAGGCGACGCATACTTCGGTGGTGATGGTAAAGCCCGGAGGAACCGGCAGCCCGAGCGAACACATCTCGGCCAGGTTCGCACCCTTGCCGCCGAGCAGGTTTTTCATGTCGGCCTTACCTTCAGCCGCACCGTCGCCAAACGTGTAGACGAGTTTATCCGCCATATCGATTTTCGGTTGAATATTGGATTTAGCGTTCATATTTACCCTATTGCTGCTTCTGTACCATAGTAAACGACCAGATCAATGCGATAATCCACCCTAAACCCGACCAGCCCAGGAAAAAATTGAGCAGAAAAATCGGAAACGTATTGTGATGCCCGCGGTAAAAAGCAATGATCGTAGGCAAAAAATAGAACAAAAATGCCATGATAGAGCCAAACGGCCCCGGATAGTACATGTCGTAATGTTGCCACATCATGCTAGCCCTCCACGGCAGAAAAATTAGCAACGCTATCAAGCGTTTGCTTTAATCCCGAAAGTAAATTCAGGCGTACTTCGCGCGTTTTTGCATCCTTATCGTTGACCATTACCTTATCAAAAAATGCATCCACCGGCGCACGCAATTTGCTAAACGCCGCCATTACTTCAGTAAATTTTTCCTGCTCAAGCATCGAAGCAACGCCATTTGCCGTATGTGCAAGCGCCTGGTTAAGGGCCAATTCTTCAGGCAATGTCAGCTGGCTAGAGTTTACCGGCTTATTATAACTGGTTTTATCCTTCTTCTCTTCAATAGAAAGAATATTGGAAGCGCGCTTATAGGCCGCCAGTAAATTAGTGCCATCGGCGGTCGCCAGAAAATCCTGCAATGCTTCCGCACGTTTTTTAATCCGCACCAGATCGTCATCGCCATTTGCCACCACCGCGCTAATCACATCGTGCCGTATGCCCTGGTCTTTAAGCTGCACTTTGAGGCGGTCGTTAAAAAATTCATAAAGCATATCGGAAAGATTAGCCGGAATGGCGTCATCCAAATCTTCATACGCCGTTTCATTGACACTTAGATATTTGCCGATCTTATGCTCGCTGCGCAAACTGGTTTCGGTTTTTTTCGCGAGTTTTTCATGCGCTTTATGCAACGCAATTTCATGCATGGGAATAAACGCAAACGCTTGTTTGAGCGGCAACCGGATATTCTGCTCCAAAATAATACGTATAACGCCGAGCGCCGATCGACGCAGCGCGAATGGATCTTTCGAGCCAGTGGGTTTTTCACTGATGGCGAACATGGAAATGAGCGTATCGAGCTTATCGGCAAGCGCTATGCAAATTGAAACGGGCGCGGCAGGCACCGAATCGCCTGGGCCTTGCGGCTTATAATGGTCGCGAATCGCATCGGCCACGTCCGGTTTTTCTTTTTGCGCAACGGCGTAATAGCGTCCCATAACGCCCTGAAGATCCGGAAATTCGCCAACCATACCAGTGACCAGATCGGCTTTACACAAGCTTGCCGCGCGTTCTACTAGTTTTTTATCGGTGCCAGGAACATGCTCTGCAATCTGCGCCGCCAATGTTTTAATGCGCTCCACCTTATCGGCAATCGCGCCTAATTTCGCATGGAAGGTGACGGTTTTTAATCCTTCTGCCCATTGATCGAGCGTTTTTTTACGATCCTGATCCCAGAAGAAACGTCCGTCGGAAAGCCGCGCGCGAAGCACGCGTTCATTGCCAGCGATGATCGCTTTACCGCCATCGTCGGTTTTCATATTACTGGTAATGAGGAATGTATCCGACAGCGTGCCATCCTTATTTTCCAGCGCGAAATATTTCTGGTGCGCGCGCATTTCCGAAATCAATACTTCCTTGGGAAGATCCATGAATTTCGCATCGATTTTACCGGCAAGCACCACTGGATATTCTACTAATCCTGTCACTTCCTCAAGCAACCCATCATCCTTTTTAAGCTGCAATCCTGCAGTGGTCGCAATTTTTTCGGCTTGCATCTCTATTGAATTTTGGCGCTTGTCACGATTGGCAATGACATGCGCTTTTTCAAGTGCAGATTCATAGTCGGCAGGATTATTGATGGTGATAGTTGCAGGGCTTAAAAATCGATGGCCGCATGTCGTATTTCCGGCAGTAACACTAGCGAAAGAAACCGGAATAACTTTGCCATCGAAAATACAAAGAATAGAATGCAAGGGCCGCACCCACGATGTTTCGCCACTTCCCCAGCGCATGGATTTCGGCCAGGGAAACGATGCCAGGATTTCTTCAATAACGGTTTTCAAAACATCGGCCGTCTGGCGGCCTTCTTTTTTAAGGGTGGCGAAATAGACGCCGTCACGTTCGGTAAGATCGCTTTGCGTAAGGCCGCTGCAATGCCGCTTCCGGTGCGCCAACTTTCGGGCCCTTAAGTTCGGTTTCGGATGCCGATTGCGATGTCGGCAAATCCTTTATCCAAATAGCCAGGCGGCGTGGCGTTACAAATTTTTCTGATGAAGCTATAATGAGTCCCGCCTCTTTCAGTTTGGTTTCCAAGGCGGTATAAAGATTAAGCAAAGCACCGCGCTGCATCCGCGCTGGAATTTCTTCACTGAATAGTTCAAGCAGCAGATCTGCCCCAGAATTTGTCATTTTTATTCTTCAATATCGGTGTGAATTTCGGACACGAAATTATTATCGTCATCCAAAATAATAACAGTGGGCACATAGATTTTCGCTTCCGCCGGTTCCATTTGCGCATAGGCGATGATGATGACCTTATCGCCCGGGTCGGCCAGATGCGCGGCGGCTCCGTAAATACCGAAGCGTTTCGAACCGCGCGGTTCGGCGATGAGATAGGTGGTGAAGCGCTCGCCATTATTAATGTTGAGCACGTCAATCTGCTGGCCGTGGATCATGCCGGCCTTGTCGAGATAATCGGTGTCGATGCCCATCGAGCCATTATAATGCAACTCCGAATGGGTCACGGTAGCGCGGTGAATTTTACTGTGCAGCATAGTAATCAGCATGACGAGACCTTTGTCTTGATGAAAGGTGAGGGTGTTTTAAGCGTAGTGACGCAATTACCCGTAATCAACGTGCGTTCACCCGCAAGTTTGACATCTAAAATGCCGTAGCCTTTCGATGCCTGCAGCGCGTGAAACGCGTTTTTGCTAAGTTTTTTCGCCCAGTAGGGCGCCAGGAAACAATGCGCCGAACCGGTGACGGGGTCTTCATTGATGCCAAGGATCGGGCAGAAATAACGCGATGCGAAATCAAACCCCGGTGCATCTTTGGCGGCGGTCACGATCACACCTTGCAGATCCATTTTTACGAGCTTCTTGAAATTCGGTTTGCATTCAATGAGCGTCTCGAAATCTTTTACTTCCACCAGATAATTATCGTGGTTTTTCTCACACGCAACGATATCTACACCGAGCGCATTCAGCGCTGCGGGTGGCTTAACGGGCGTGCCGGGAAGGGTTGGGAAATCGAGCTCCACGCCTTTTTCCAGCACCTTGGCTTTCAGCGCACCACTTAACGTATCATACGTCACGACATCGCCTTTTTGTACCTCACCCGATTGCACAAGCATATGTGTCGCCGCAAGCGTAGCGTGCCCGCAGAGATTCACTTCGGCTTCCGGTGTGAACCAGCGCAAGCTGTAGCGCCGCGGCGCGGTTTTCACCAGATACGCCGTCTCTGATAATTGATTTTGCAGCGCCACCAATTGCATTTTCTCATCCGCGGGAAACGCATCCAGCACGCAAATCGCCGCTGCATTGCCGCGAAACGGTTGCGAGGTGAACGCATCGACGATCCACATAGTTTGATTTACGCTCATGCTGCCTCCTGACTAGCAACCCAACCCTCACAACATGCCTTAGCAAGTGCGCGCACACGGCCAATATACGAAGCCCGCTCCGTAACCGAAATGACGCCGCGAGCATCGAGAAGATTGAATAGATGGCTGGCTTTGATACACTGATCATACGCTGGCAGTGGCAATTTCTTTTCGATCATGCTTTGGCATTCGACTTCGGCATCGGTGAAATGCGTCAGCAATTTTTCGGTGTTGGCGTACTCCAGATTGAAGGCGGAGAATTCTTTTTCGTTTTGTAAAAACACGTCGCCGTATTTCACGCCTTTGCCGTTAAAATCGAGGTCATAAACATTTTCGACGCCCTGAATATACATGGCGAGGCGCTCAAGCCCATAGGTAATTTCACCGGAAACCGGACGGCATTCAATGCCTCCGACTTGCTGAAAATACGTAAATTGCGTGACTTCCATGCCGTCGCACCATACTTCCCACCCCAAACCCCATGCGCCAAGCGTCGGCGATTCCCAGTCGTCTTCGACGAAGCGTATGTCATGCTTCATCGGATCAATGCCGATCATTTTCAGGCTTTCTAAATACAGTTCCTGAAGATTATCGGGCGAGGGTTTCATGATCACCTGATACTGGTAATAATGCTGCAAACGATTGGGGTTCTCGCCGTAGCGTCCATCCTTGGGGCGGCGCGAAGGCTGCACGTATGCGGCGCTCCACGGCTTACTGCCAAGCGCCTGCAAAGCGGTGGCCGGATGAAATGTGCCGGCGCCTACTTCCATGTCATAGGGCTGTAAAATCACGCAGCCCTGATTCGCCCAGAACTGGTGCAGGTTCAAAATCAATTGTTGGAACGGTAAGCTCATGCGGCGCTGCTTTTCTCGCCTTCTTCGGCCAGCAAGGCTTTCGCTTTTGGCGAAAGCTGAAGATGCAATTCGCGTAACTGCTTATCATCGGCAGGGGCGGGGGCTTGCATGAGCAAGTCTTCGGCTTTCTGGTTCATCGGGAAGGCGATGACTTCGCGAATGTTGGGCTCATCGGCGAGCAACATGACGATGCGGTCGACGCCCGGGGCGAGGCCGCCATGTGGTGGTGCGCCGAATTTGAAGGCAGTGATCATGCCGCCGAAACGCGTATCGACGACTTCGGGGCCGTAGCCAGCGATTTCAAACGCTTTATACATGATTTCGGGTTTGTGGTTTCGGATTGCGCCCGAGGAGAGTTCGACGCCATTGCACACGATGTCGTATTGATAGGCGAGAATGTCGAGCGGATTTTTCGTAAGCAGTGCGTCCATCCCGCCTTGGGGCATGGAAAACGGATTGTGGCTGAAGATGATTTTCTTTTCTTCTTCGTCGTATTCGAAATAGGGAAAATCAATCACCCAGAGGAATTTGAAAACGCCTTTTTCGAGGAGATCAAGTTCATTGCCCAGATGCGTGCGTACTTGTCCAGCGAGTTTGGCGGCGGCAAGTTCAGCGCCGGAGGAGAAGAATACGGCGTCGCCTTCTTTAAGAGAACACGTGGATACGAGTTTAGTGAGCGCTTCGACCGAAAGGAATTTGACCAGCGGGCCACCGAAGGATTCCGCAGTCATGCCAGCGCCGCCCTTGTAGGTGATATAAGCGAGGCCTTGCGCGCCTTGAGATTTTGCAAATTCGATCATATTGTCGAAGAAGCTGCGCGGCTTATCGGCACAACCCGGAGCAGGAATAGCACGCACTGTACCGCCGCCTTCGATCACTTTATTGAAAATACCGAACCCACTACCGCGCCATACATCGGCAACATCCGAAACCAAAATAGGATTGCGAAGATCGGGCTTGTCGGAACCGTATTTCAGCATGGCGTCTTTGTAAGTCATGCGCGGAAAGGGCGTTTCAGTGACGGTTTTGCTGCCGAATTCTTTGAACACGCCGGCGAGTACCGGTTCGATGGCGGCGAAGACGTCTTCTTGCGTCACGAAGCTCATCTCGATATCAAGCTGGTAGAATTCGCCGGGGCTACGGTCGGCCCGGCCATCTTCATCGCGGAAACATGGCGCGATTTGGAAATATTTGTCGAAACCGGACACCATGAGCAATTGTTTGAATTGCTGTGGCGCTTGTGGCAGCGCGTAGAATTTACCGGGGTGGATGCGGCTGGGCACCAGGTAATCGCGCGCGCCTTCGGGGGAGCTGGCGGTGAGAATGGGGGTCTGGAATTCGTTAAAACCCTGGTCGATCATGCGTTTACGCAAACTCGCGATTACCTTCGAGCGCAGCATGATATTGGCGTGGAGTTTTTCGCGGCGCAGATCGAGGAAGCGGTATTTGAGGCGCGTATCTTCGGGCTGTTCGCGATCGGAATTGACTTGCAGGGGCAGTGGTTCGGCAGCGGATTCGAGAGTAAATTTGCTGACGGCTACTTCGATTTCGCCGGTGGGCAGATTGGCGTTAATAGTATCGCCAGAACGCGCAACCACCTTGCCTTCGACAGTGATAACGCTTTCAAGTTTCACATCGGCGAGTGCCTGGTTACTCGCATCGGCGACCAATTGCGTAACACCGTAATGATCGCGTAGATCGATGAAGCATAACGCGCCGTGATCGCGTTTGCGATGTACCCAGCCGGAGAGTTTTACAGGGTTGTCCGTTACGTCGGATTTTCTGAGGGCAGCGCAATGATGAGTCCGGTAGGCGTGCATGCGTAATTCCTGTTCAGGGTGGAAAGGCCTACCATTTAGCCGTTTTGTGCAGGAAGTGCAACGTCTTCGTCATCTCCGCCTTACGCAGCAAGGGCAGACGATTATTTACGCTCAAGCACCTGCTTCACCACAAAATTCGGGCGGCGGCGGACTTCCATATAGATGCGGCCGATATATTCGCCGATGAGGCCGAGGCCCGTCATGGTAACGCTGATGAGCAAAAACAGGATGGCAAACAATGTAAATACGCCCTCTACCTCGGGACCGACAAAGACGCGGCGAAGTATCATCCACACCACCAGCAAACCGCTCGCCGCCGATAGCACCATGCCGACCATGGTGAATAGCTGTAGCGGTACGAGCGAAAAGCCAGTTATCAGGTCGAAATTATAACGGATGAGTTTATACAAATTATAATTCGATTCCCCGGCGGAACGTTCTTCATGCCCGACTGCGATTTCTGCAGGATTGGCAGCAAAATATTCGCTGAGCGCGGTGATAAAGGGTGTGGCCTCGCGGCTGGCGACGATCTGGTCGATAATCTCGCGCTTGTAGGCGCGCAGCATGCAACCATGGTCGCTCATGCGGATATTGGTGATGCGTTCACGCACGATGTTGGACAGGCGCGAAACGGATTTGCGCCAGCTTACGTCCTGTCGGTCGGCGCGTATGCCGCCGACAACGTCGTGCCCTTGCTCGATCAACGCCAAAAGCTTGCCGATATCTTCAGGCGGATTTTGCAAATCACAATCGAGAGTGACGACGACTTCGCCGCGCACACGCTCGAATCCGGCGATAATGGCGGGATGCTGTCCAGCATTGCGCATCAGCTGGATAACGCGGATATTCTCAGGACGACGAGCGAATAATTCTTCCAATACGCGTTGTGAATTATCCTTGCTGCCGTCGTTGATGAAGATGACTTCGTAGGATTTATGCAGGGCATCGAGCGCCGGAAAAAGGCGATCGAACATAAGAGGCAAGGATTTTTCCTCGTTAAATACCGGGATAACGACGCTTAAATATACGGAGGGCGCTAAGGCAGAGGACATGGATAAACCTTGGGTTATTGAGCTTTACTCGAAGGTTCGCAAGCTAGCGTACTCTAAATGGAGATACTAGTTTTTTTGTGAACCGTAATATCCGGCACTATACAGGGGACGAAGAATACCCCGCCTGGCTAGCCGTGCAGAGGCCGTAAATATCGATAATAAACAGCGTTGTAATTAAAACGTCACAATTTATCGCTAGGCCAAATTCGAAATTTAGCGTATTATTCAATCATCTACAGGAGGCCACTCCCACGTAAAAAATTGGTGGGTAATTCCTCGGTAGATTTTTTAGTTTGCACGAGAATAGGTTACTAACCTATTGGTAGTGCTTTATAATGACTCTTTAAGAAAGGTTCTAATTGTTATGAAAACCCAAACTAAAGACTTAAGCTTAGCATGGCAGATCAGCTTGATGGTCGTGCTCAGCGCCGTCATCGTTTCGATGCCGGATCTCGCTTTCGCTTCAGGTCCCGATACCCCAATGGGTAACGTGCTCTGTACGGCAGCAAGCTGGTTTACCGGCAACACCGGTAAAGGCTTGGCAACCATCGCTATCACCGTGATCGGTATCGGCGCACTCCTGGGTAAAGTATCCTGGGGTATGGCGATGATCGTGGGCGTTGGCGTGGCCATCGTATTCGGCGCAGCCGGCATCATCAATTCGATGAATGGCGGCGTTAGCGGTCTCACCGGAAACGGCATGAACTGCTAGTTCCACTATAATTGACTTCCAGAAAAGCCTGCCGGGAAACTGGCAGGCTTTTTTGTTGCCATGTCGAAATCCATATAAATTCTGCATAATTGTCATAAAACGGCAACAATTTGTTGCTGTTCCCCAGAGAGAATATAGCGTACTATAAAACTATCTACATGAGGTAATCCCGGCTTTTCATAGCAGGTAACTCCGTCAGTAGATTTTTTTGATTCGCATAACATCAGGGCAACAACCTATTGTTAATGCTATATAATGACTCTTTAAGAAAGGTTCTAGGTTTATGAAAACCCAAACTAAAGACTTAAGTCTGGCATGGCAGATCAGCGTGATGGTCGTGCTCAGTGCCGTCATCGTCATGATGCCGGATTTCGCTTTTGCATCGGGTCCTAATACCCCGATGGGTAACGTGCTCTGTACGGCAGCAAGCTGGTTTACCGGCAACACCGGTAAAGGCTTGGCGACTGTTGCCATCACCGTGATCGGTATCGGCGCACTCCTGGGTAAAGTATCATGGGGTATGGCGATGATCGTGGGCGTCGGCGTGGCTATCACGTTCGGTGCAGCCGGCATCATCAACTCGATGAACGGCGGCGTTAGCGGTCTGACCGGAAACGGTATGAACTGCTAATTCTCTACACGTAACTACCAAAAGGGCCTGCCGGAAAACCGGCGGGCCCTTTTTTATTATTGATGTGGTTTATTATTGACCTGGGCGCACACCCGTCGGATTGGTTGTGTAGGTTCCCATCACTTCGCCCTGTGCAAGAATATGACCGGTCATGGCAGACTTCGCCAGCGAACCATTTACCGGATCGGGCAAGTTCAGCGATGCGACATCCAGCGCATAAACAATGAAATGATAATGGTGCAACCGTTCATCGTTCCATGGCGGGCAGGGGCCGTCATAACCGCCGAAACCGTAGCCATTGATGCCGTTAGTGCCGTAACTGGTTCTTCCGACGGGCTTACCGCCCGCCGTGACGCCGCTACTGTTTTTACCTTCGAATATGCCCGTTACCTGGGTAGGAATATTGATCAGCACCCAATGATAAAAATTCTGTCGCGCAAAATTCATAGGGATAATTTTATCCGGCTTATTCGCCGTATCGAAATTCGCTGGCACATCCGGATCAACGACGATCAGCGCATAGGATTTGGTTTGCGCCGGCGCACCCGACCAGGCAATCGCAGGGCTGATATTATCGCCGTTCTTGGTACGTCCTTTGTCGTCCGCCGTGCAATAGGCAAATTTAGAAGGTATGGGAGTTCCCTCGCTAATGCCGGTAATTTTGACCGTAAGCGGCACTGGTGGCTGCGCAAGCGCTTGACCTATAAAGCAAGATTGAATGATAAATAAAGCGCTCCCTACTATTTTTTTCATATCTATCTCCCTGGAGTTACAAACTAAGCCGTATATAGCGTAAAATCCGGCGAATTGCATTGAAAAATAGCCGCAAGCATCCTATCTATCGTTACGATCATCTAACAAAGGTATTGTGTCATGTTTATCCAGACAGAAGCTACGCCTAACCCGCTCACATTAAAATTTATCCCCGGCGTCCCGGTGATGGCATCCGGCACGGCATTTTTAACGTCGGCGGAAGACGCGAAAATATCGCCGCTGGCAAAAGAGCTGTTCACCATAGATAGCATCACCGCCATATTCCTCGGCTCGGATTTTATCACCGTAACCAAAGCCGAGAGCGGGTCGTGGGAAACATTGAAGCCTGCAATACTTACTACGATCATGGATCATTTTGTCGCTGGAAAACCCGTGATGTTAAGCGCCGAACAAAGCACTGGGGCCAAAGAATCCGCCAACGAATCCGATAGCGAAATCGTTAAGCAAATCCGTGAACTCATCGAAACGCGCGTGCGCCCGGCCGTGGCGCAGGACGGCGGCGATATTATTTTCCGCGGCTTCGAAGACGGCATCGTCCAACTCGAATTACACGGCTCTTGTTCAGGCTGCCCAAGCTCCACCATCACCCTCAAAAACGGTATCGAAAATATGCTCAAGCATTATATTCCGGAAATTATTGCGGTTGAAGCGGTGGCATAAGGACGATGAACGATAAGCAGATGAAGGATGAGCCGATAATGAAGATAGATTTATTGTTTTTTACCCATTATGTTCCACCATCTGCTCATCTTTTATCCAATCATCTTTCATCATATTGACTTATGACCATACGATTATTTCCGAACAAAACGCATTTCGATTTCATGGGCCGCCGCTGGCTCGGGTTTGCGTTTTCAATCGCGCTTACGCTTATTTCACTCGCGGTGCTGTTCGAGCGCGGCCTTAACCTCGGCATCGATTTCACCGGTGGGATTTTGATGGAAATTCACACGGAAAAACCGGTGGATTTAGCAGGCTTACGCAGAGCGCTCAACACCCAAGGCTTCGGTGAAGTGTCTTTACAAAATATCGGCCAGGATACCAATGATTCCGGCGATATCATGATACGCATCCAGGTTTCCAAAGACGAAGAACAATCCAAGGTCACCGCCAAGGTAAAAGCGGTACTCGCCGGGCAGATACCAAGCACGATCGACTACCGCAAGATTGATTATGTCGGCCCGACCGTCGGCGAGGAATTAATCCAAAACGGTGTGCTCGCCGTGTTGTGCTCGTTCGCCGCTATCATGACCTACGTATGGTTCCGCTTCGAGTGGCAATATGGCATCGGTGCGATTTTAGCGCTTTTGCACGATAGTATAATGATCGTCGGGTTTTTTGCCATCACGCGTTTTGAGTTCGGCCTCACGGCGGTGGCCGCGATTCTCACCATAGTCGGCTATTCCATCAACGATTCAGTGGTGATCTATGACCGTATCCGCGAGAATATGCGCCGCTTCAAGAAAATGCCGGTATTCGAACTGCTCAATGTCAGTATCAATGACACGCTGTCGCGCACCATTCTCACCGCTTCCACCACATTGCTCGCATCGCTGGCATTGTTTTTATTCGGCGGCGAAGTGATTCGTGGATTCTCAGCGGCGATGGTGTTCGGCGTCATCATCGGTACCTATTCTTCAATTTATATTTCGGCGCCGACATTGATTTATTTGAATATCCGCCCCAACGCAGTAACGGAGCCAAAACCCGCTTAATTGGAAACGAATATGAATTACCCCGAGCTATACGGTTATTTTTTTGAGGAACTAAAGGTCGGTATGTCGGCCACCATGAGCCGCACCATAACCGACACCGACATGCGCAATTTCTCCGGTGTATCGGGCGACACCAACCCGATGCATTTAAACGAAGAATTCGCGAAGGCCACGCCGTTTGGCGGAACGATCGTATTCGGCATGCTGACGGCCAGTCTGATTTCCGCTGTCGTTGGTACCAAGCTTCCCGGACCGGGCTGCATTTATATGAGCCAGGCGCTTAAATTTCTAGCGCCAGTGCATGTGGGCGAAACTGTCTATGCCGTGTGCACCGTCAAGCAACTCACGCCAGGCAAAAACCACGTACTCCTCGATACCAAATGCTACGTGCACGAAAAGCCAGTAATCGAAGGCGAGGCGTTGATCAAGGTTGCGTCGAAACCTTCCTGATTTATGCAGATCATAAGAGATTTTTCAGCTCTAACGCCCAAACATAAAGGCGCTGTCGTAGCGCTCGGCAACTTTGACGGTGTGCATCTGGGTCACCGCGCCATCTTGCAAAATGCTATCGCGCTGGCAAAGCAATATAACGTTCCCGCAGCCGTGATGACGTTCGAGCCGCATCCGCGCGAATTCTTCGCTAAAGACGGCAAGAAACTGCGAATTACTTCTTTTCACAGCAAAGTACAAAGCTTCGCCGATATGGGTATCGAGCTATTATTCCTGGTGCGGTTTAATGCGCGCTTTGCTTCGCTCTCGCCCGAATCTTTCGTCACCGACGTACTGCATCGCGATCTAGAAGCAAAGCACATCGTCACCGGCTATAATTTCGCGTTCGGTAAAAACCGGGGCGGCGACACGGCTTTCCTAAAAATGCAAGCCGAACGCCTTGGGTTTAGATTTACCGCCTGTGATGCCGTGCAGGATACGGCAGGCGCGACTATTTCTTCGAGCGCCATTCGCGAATGCCTGGCCAAAGGCGACATAAAAAAAGCCTCGGCGCTTTTAGGGCGCCCCTATAGTATCGACGGCAAAGTGCGGCACGGGCAGCAGAAGGGGCGAGAGTTGGGTTTTCCTACCGCCAACCTTTCGCTCGGACGGCTGTTTGCACCGCGCTACGGCGTCTACGCTGTGCGTTTTACCGCCGAAACTCAGCCACATCACCAATATACCGGTGTTGCCAATCTCGGTATCAGGCCGACCTTTGATTTAACCGAGCCCCTGCTCGAAGTGCACGGATTCGATATGAACCGGCAGCTTTATGGCGAGCGCATCACCGTCGAACTGGTGGAATTCCTGCGCGATGAACAGCGTTTTGAGAATATCGAATCGCTAAAATCTCAAATCGCAAAAGATTGCCAGCACGCCAGAAGCTTGTTATAGCCTCACCATGTCCGAAACAACCCTGCATCACGGAAAATATCGCGACATGGCTTTTGTCCTGGCCCTGCTGGCGCTAGCGCTCGACCAGTTTACCAAATGGCTGATCCTCTCTTCGCTCGGCGATCATAATCGCCCGGACATCGAGATAACGTCTTTTTTTAATATCGTGCTGGTGCACAATTCCGGCATCAGCTTCGGCATGTTCGCCGGTGAACGCCAACCGCTGCTTCTTACGGCGGTTTCGGTGGCAGTGGTTATTACCTTATTGATATGGCTTGCGAAAAATTCGTCGAAACTTGTGGCGGTGGCGCTCGGCGGCGTCATCGGCGGAGCAATCGGCAACATGATCGACCGGCTGCGTTTCGGCGCGGTGACGGATTTCCTCGATTTCCATCTCGGAGCCTATCACTGGCCGGCATTCAACATAGCCGATACATGCATATTCATAGGGGTTGTACTTTTATGTATGGGCAGTATGTTTACTCCAACCACTACCAAGGAAAGCATGACATGAAGCATTGGAGAACTATCATTGCACTGAGCACCGTTTTTCTTTCCGGTTGCAGCAGCGACACGGTGAAAAATACGCTCGGACTAGACCGCGCCGCGCCCGACGAATTCCGCGTCGTTTCCCGCCCGCCTCTATCGGTACCGCCGCAATTTACATTACGCCCACCGGCTAATTCCGATGCGGCTCCGAACCAAGCATCAGCGTCGAGCCAGGCACAGTCGGTTATTCTCGGCGGTAAAGCGTCCGATAGTCAAACGGGTTCGGTTGATTCTACCGCAGCTCCGGTGAAGATTACAAAAACGTCCAATGGCAAAACTCCCGCTAGCGGCACAAGCAGCGCCGATGCGGCATTCTTAAGAGACGCCGGGGCCAATCAAGCCGACCCAAAAATCCGCGATACGCTGATGGAAGAGCGTTACGCCAGGCAAGAACAAACGGAAGATACGCCATGGTGGGATTTCTGGTCTTCGAGCAATGACAAGAAAGAGCCGCTGGTCGATCCGAAAAAAGAATCCGACCGCATCAAGAAAGATAGCGATTCCGGCCAACCCGTCACCAACGGCGATACGCCTGAAATCAAAGATCGTGACACCGGTTTGATAGGCCGCATATTTGGATACTAGATCCGCATAAGGGAAGTACCGTATGACCATTCGTATTCTTCCCCCGACGCTTGTTAATCGCATCGCCGCTGGCGAAGTGGTTGAACGTCCGGCTTCGGTGGTCAAGGAACTCGTCGAAAACGCCATAGATGCCGGAGCCACGCGTATCGACGTGACGCTGGAACAGGCCGGAAAAAATCGTATTGTCGTACAGGATAATGGCAAGGGCATGACGCGCGAGGAGTTGGAACTTTCGGTGCATCGCCACGCCACTTCCAAATTACCGGCGGACGATTTGCTCGATATACGTTATTTGGGTTTTCGCGGTGAAGCGCTGCCGTCCATCGGTTCAATCAGCAGGCTTACCGTCACCAGCCGCACGAAGGACGCCGCCAACGCCTGGAGCCTGCATGTCGAAGGCGGAGCTATTGGCAATATCCAGCCGGCAGTGCTTACGCAGGGTACACGCGTCGAAGTATGTGATCTCTTTTATGCCACGCCCGCACGTCTTAAATTTCTCAAAAGCGACCGCACCGAAGTCAGCCAGGCGCTCGACATCGTCACCCGCCTTGCCATGGTACATCCGGATATTGCATTTTCGCTGATCTCGGATGAGAAGTCATTGTTCCAGGTGGATGCGCAGGGCGACCTGCTAAGCGCCTCGATCAAACGCCTGTCCGCGATCATGGGCAAGGAATTTTCTGATAATGCGCTGGCGTTGGATACAGCGCGTGAATCGTTGCGCCTTACCGGATTTGCTGCACTGCCAACCTTTAATCGCGGCACGTCGACAGAACAATATTTGTTCGTCAATAAGCGTCCTGTACGTGATAAATTATTGCTCGGCGCCATTCGCGGCGCATACCAAGATGTGCTGGCGCATGATCGCCATGCCGTCGTCGTTTTATTCCTTGAAGTGCCATCGCAGGAAGTGGACGTAAACGTTCACCCGGCTAAGGCCGAAGTGCGTTTCCGCGATAGCCAGGCGATGCGCGGCCTCATGGTCGGTGCGATCAAACATGCGCTTTCCGATGCCGGATTCCGCGCGTCAACGGCGGTTGCCGCCCAAACGCTGGAACGCTTTTCCGGGAACTATAACACGCACCGTCCGACGTATGATTACGGCGGCCACAGCGGCGCTTCGTTACATGAAGGCATACGGCAATTCTTTGAGCCACTCATGGGCGCTGGCAATGCGACAACGTCGCTATTATCGCAAGATATGCTGGCACCAATGGCCCGGCCTGCCGAAGCACCATCCTACGACGATGCTGATTATACGCTCTATCCACTGGGTGCAGCGCGCTGCCAATTGCATAAGACGTATATCGTAGCTGAAACGGTGGATGGGCTGGTCATCGTCGATCAGCACGCAGCGCACGAACGGCTGGTGTATGAGAATATGAAAAAAGGCCTGACCGAACGCGGCATCGCTTCGCAGAAATTGCTCCTGCCGGAAGTGGTGCAGCTGGATGGGGCGCTTGCCGAATGTTTGCTATCGCGTCAACAGGAACTGCTTGAATTCGGTCTCGCCGTCGAAGCGTTCGGCGCCGGAAGCATCGTCGTGCGCGAAACACCCGCTATGCTGGGCGAAGTCAATGTCGCCGCCATGATCCAGGAGCTTGCCGACAATATCCGCGAGTTCGGCGAGGTACTGGCGCTTAAAGAACATATCGAAGAATTATGCGGCACCATGGCCTGCTACAGCAGCGTGCGCGCTGGGCGAAGCCTGGCGGTGGCGGAGATGAATGCGCTATTGCGCCAAATGGAACAAACACCGTTTTCGGGGCAATGCAACCATGGTCGTCCAACTTATATCGAGCTAAAGCGCAAGGACATCGAGCGCCTATTCGGAAGGACGTAAATAGCGCATGATTTTTTATCTCGTTCTTTCTTTTTCCGCTTTTTTCTTATCCTTGCTCGGCACACGCGTCGCCATCCTCGCGGCGCGAAAACGTGCCGGCGGAACAGAGCCTCTGGCAAATCCGCGCAAATCCATCCCCAATGGCGGCGGAATAGCCTTAGTGATGACCCTCATCATTTGCCTGCTGATCGCCGATATTCATTACGGCATTGTTCTATCCTTGTTTCTGCTGGCGGCCATTTCTTTGCTCGGCGATATTATCGAAATACCGGTACTGGTACGTATCATGGTGCAGATTCTTGCCGTCCTCATCGCAGTGAGTTTTTTGCCATTGCCTTTGTTTGGCGATACATTCCCCCTCTGGGCTGATAAAATCGTCACCGTGGCGCTCTGGGTGTGGTTCATCAATATTTTCAACCTCATGGATGGCATTGACGGCATCACCGCCATGGAAGTAATCTGCATCGCCACCGGCTTCTCGCTTATTATCGCCTTAAACGGCATTTTCCCCGATCCGCTTTCGGTCTATAGCCTGATCCTGATGTCGGCAGGTTGCGGTTTCTTTTGGTGGAACTGGTATCCGGCCAAAATATTGCTCGGCGAAGTCGGCAGCGCCCCCATCGGCTTTTTAGTCGGCTATATGCTGTTTATCGCCATCGCATCGGGTTATGCCTACCCGGCCTTGATCCTACCCGCCTATTATCTCTCCGATGCCACCGCCACATTCATACGCCGCTCCTTTCATGGCAAAATCGACTGGGAATCCCATCATGAGCATTACTACCAAATGGCGGTGCGCGCCGGTCGTCGCCACGATACGGTGGTGCGCTATATATTTGGTCTGAATTTCCTGCTGATTCTGCTCGCGACATTTTCCGTCCTTAACCGTGAATTCGCACCGATCTATCTGGCTACGTCCTACATGGCAACGTTTATGGTACTGGGCTTTTTCGCCTACACCCCCCACAATCCCCGTCATGCCTCTTTTTAAGCATATGTTCACGCACCGGCTCAGGCGCAATCAGTTAGCTATACTGCACGACGCGGTAATGGCGGCACTCAGTTTCAAGTTTGCTGCCTATATCCGTTTGGGCGCTGAGCAATGGCATGACGCAGCGGCGGCTTATGTGAGCCAGGGAACGCTTCTATTTACCGTTACCTGTGTTTGCATTTTTATCTATATGCGTCTCTATCGCGGCCTGTGGCGCTACGCTTCGATGCAGGACATGGTGGCAATCGTAAAAGCGGTGACGCTTTCCATCCTCATCTTCGCCATCATCATGTTCACCATCAATCGTCTCGATGGCATCCCGCGCTCGGTATTGTTCATCAACTGGATGCTGCTCATGGGCATGCTCGGCGGTCCGCGCTTCCTATACCGCGCTTTCAAAGATCGCACATTGTCATGGAATATGACACTGCACGCGCAGCCGCGCATCCCTGTGCTACTGATCGGCGCCGACGACCAGGCAGAGCAATTCATCCGCGACATGGGGCGCGATCATACGGCTCCTTACGAGGTCGTGGGACTCGTCGATAACAATCCTGAGCAAAAGGGCCGCACCATCCACCGTATCCGCATCTACGGCGATACAGGAGCGCTA
>Ga0206841_1041_pt1 | contig 30539 bp, 28 predicted proteins | sample Alteio_BWOrgCont_25_FD_152851 | JGI IMG/M metagenome (GOLD analysis project Ga0206841, IMG submission 152851) | Enriched cells from forest soil in Barre Woods Harvard Forest LTER site, Petersham, Massachusetts, United States -... | ecosystem: Environmental > Terrestrial > Soil > Temperate forest >... | reverse complement strand
TAAAATCCCGGGCAAAGCTTTAAACTGGTTTTTTATATCCTCGTAATTTTTGGTCACACTTTCATCGCCGCCAAAATCAACGGCTACCATTTGGTCTTTAGCAAAACCTAAAGGCTGGCTGCGCATAAAACTCAACTGGTTATACACTACCAGTGTGCCCACAATTAAAACAATTGAAGTAGTAAATTGAAAAACCACCAGCCCACGGCGCAATAGTATACCACCTGTTGAAGCGCCGAACCTGCCCTTTAAAATAACTATCGGTTTAAAGCCTGATAAGGCCAGCGCCGGGTAAATGCCTGCTGCCAAACCGATAACGACAGCTATAAGCAGTAGTGTAAAAATATCATTGCCGGCAAAAATGCTTTGGCTTATGGTTTTACCTGCCAATTGGTTAAACACCGGCAATGAAAAAGATATAAGCGCGGCAGCAACAAAAAACGACAGCAAACAAATAATAACCGACTCACCTAAAAACTGCATGGTAAGCTGGCTGCGGGCAGCGCCTATTACTTTCCTTACCCCAACTTCCTTGGCTCTTTCGGTCGCTCTTGCAGTTGTCAAATTAATAAAATTCACCGCAGCGATGAGTAATATAAATAACGCAACGATGGAAAAAATATAGACATTGTTTATGTTGCCCTGCTCCAAACCTGCGCGGCTATCCATATAGTTTTCTTTCAGCGGTTTTAAAAACAGGCTATAATCTTGCCCGCCTTTGCGTTTTTCCTCGCTAATATGGTTTTTAAGAAATGCAGGGAATTTTGCTTCCAGCCTGTTCGGGTCATAGCCTTTACGTAACAGTAAGAAAGTGTAATTGCTAAAATTCCCCCAGTTTTCTAAATCTCCCGGATCTACCTTATTGAGCGAGGCAATAGAAAAAAGCAAATCGAATTGGAATTGGGTATTAGCGGGAGCATCTTTTACAACGCCGGTAACCAATGTGGGATATTTGTTGTCAAACATTAACGTCTTACCGATCGGGTCGGCCGAACCAAAATATTTTTTGGCTGTCGACTCATTTAGGATAACCGTAAAGGGATTTTTCAATGATTCCGGATCGCCTTTTATTAACGGAAAGCTAAAGACTTTAAAAAATGAAGGTTCTGCATAAAACAGTCTTTTCTCTTTAAACAGATGGTTATTTACAGATACCACAACCCAATCACTCATAACCCTTGTTTGTTCCAAAACTTCCGGGAAATCGGCTTTTATAGCCGGGCCCATCGGCATGGTAGATTCGGCAACTTTCATTACATCGCTGGCCGATTTCAGGTCAACATTCAGCCGGTAAATATTATCGCCCTTTGTATGGAAGTTATCATAGCTTAATTCAAACCGCACATACATAAAAATCAGCATGAATGCGGCCATACCGATAGCCAGCCCGGTAATGTTGATAAAAGAGAAACCTTTATGTCTCCAAAGATTCCTGAATGCGATTTTGAAATAGTTTTTTATCATGATAATAACCTTTAAAACTCCTGTGGCCTCTTCTTTGCAGAAGAGGCCGGAGCTAACATAAACTAACTATAACTGTACTAATTAAGGGCTGTGTAAAATTTAAATCATTATATTTTCCATTACGGTTTGACCATCCAATAACCGGATAATGCGGTGGCTGTAACGGGCATCATGCTCAGAGTGGGTTACCATAATAATGGTTGTCCCCTGTTCGTTCAGGTCGGTTAGCAGTTCCATTACTTCGTTGCCGTTGCTGCTGTCCAGGTTACCAGTGGGCTCATCCGCAAGTATCAATTTGGGTTTGTTAACCACAGCCCTGGCTATGGCCACACGCTGCTGCTGACCGCCCGATAATTGCTGCGGATAGTGATTGCGGCGGTGCATGATCTGCATCCTGTCCAGCACTTCTTCAACACGTTTTACCCGGTCGGCGGATGCCACGCCCGTATATATCAACGGCAACTCAACATTTTCAAAAACGGTCAGCTCATCAATCAGGTTAAAGCTTTGAAACACAAAACCGATATTGTGCTTGCGCAGGTCGGCACGCCTGCGCTCATTAAAGCCGGCAACTTCAATATCATTAAACAAATAGCTGCCGCCATCCGGGTCGTCAAGCAGGCCAAGTATATTTAGCAAAGTCGACTTGCCGCAGCCCGACGGCCCCATTATGGCTACAAATTCGCCCTTTTTAACTTCGATGCTCAATTTGTTAAGCGCAATAGTTTCTACTTCCTCGGTGCGGTAGTATTTTTGAAGATCTGTTATTTTTATCATTAGTACCTGTTTTTATATATTTTAATTAATTGATGTTTTAGACTTAAGATTTGACAACTTTTTAAAAGTTGTCAAATCTGCTCGCTGCTTACTTTTTCAATACCAATTCCTGTATATCCCCGTAAGTTTCATAGCTTGATGTTATTACTTTATCACCCGGTTTTAATCCTCTCAGCAATTCGTAATTATCGGTATTGTACCTGCCCACCTGTATATCTGTTCTATAGGCGGTTTTACCGTCTTCGCTTAGCTTAAATATCCAGTTACCTGCCGTTTGCTGGTAAAAGCCGCCTTTAGGCAACAACAGCGCGGGCACTTCGTCACTAAACACAAGCTTTATTTGCAGGGTTTGCCCTTTTCTTATGCCTTTTGGCACCGCGCCAACAAACTCCATATCCACCTGGAACTGACCGTTAACAATTTGTACAAAAACCTTTTTAACGGTTAGTTTATAGTTTTTTCCGTCATCTGTTGGGTAATAGGCAGTTAACCCGGTAAAAACCCGGTTACTATAATGTTCATCTACATTTGCGCGTACTTTGAAACCGGTGGTCACATCAAGTTCGCCTATTTTGTCTCCGGCATGTTTAGTTTGCCCAACTTCGGCATCAAGCGCGGTTAACTGCCCGTCAATAGGGGCCCTTATAGTAAGATTTGTTACTTTATCGCGCATCATTTGAAGCGCGCTTTTCATTTGTGCAATTTGTTCTTTTGATTGCTGGTCTTGTTGTTGAACAATTACTGTATCCTGCGATAATATCTGGCGCGTTAATTTTCTTTTATTTAATTGATAGTCGTAGTTGTTTTTTGCGATCTGATATTCCTGCAAACCAATAGCTTTCTCACTATAAAGTTGTTTATCCAGGATATAAAGCCGTTCAGCTTCCCTATAGTTACTTTCTACGTCTGCCATATTCTGTAGCTTTGAAACGGTAGCCGAGAGGGCATTGTTATGCGATATTTGCATTTGTGTTTGCTGGCCATATACCCCTGTCTCCTGGTTAGCCAAAATAAGTTGCAGGTCGGGATTTGAAAGCCTTAAAATGGGTTGCCCCTTTTTTATTATGGCACCGTCCTCAACATATCTCTCTTCAACCTTGCCGCCGTCTGCCGCGTCAAGCATAATTGTAGTAATGGGCATTACCACCCCGTTTATGGGTATAAACTCCTGGAACGGCCCTTTTTTGATTTCGCTGATGGTTAATCGTTCAGGGTCGACATCCAGTTTGCTTTTGCCCGATGTAAAATAAATGCTCCCTGCAATCAATAACACCAGGGCTGTAATACCGCCAATAGTCAATACGCGTTTAGTATTCCACGTCTTTTTCTCAATTTTTCTGTCCACTATTTATAATATATTTTGTAATGCTTTATAAAAACCCATGCCATCAAAACAATAGGTTGATTTACAGTTAATTATCGCCAATAAATTTAAACAAGCCGTACGCTTCTGTTACAGCGGGTGTACGGATATGATACAGTTGTAAAATTACGCCCGGTTTGAATTAACTGTTTGCCAACAGGTTAGCAATATGGTTAATTAATTGATAAAATTGTTGAAATTAGCGGGCGCAAGAAGTTAACATGATATTAAAAAAAGCTATTGTACTGGTTGTTGACGATGATCCGGACGTGCTGACCGCTGTAAAGCTATTGCTTAAAACAGAGGCCGCGGAAGTCATCACCGAAAAAAATCCCGAAAACGTAAACTGGCTGCTACAGCGCAATCAGGTTGACCTTGTATTGCTGGACATGAACTTTAACAGCGCTATCAATACCGGGAATGAGGGTATTTACTGGCTGCGGAAGATAAAGGAATGGAAACCAAATGTGAGTGTGATCATGATAACCGCCTACGGCGATATTGATTTGGCCGTACGCTCGTTAAAGGAAGGCGCGGATGATTTTGTGGTAAAACCCTGGCATAATGAAAAACTTACCGATACCATAAAAGAGCTATTAGATAAAAAGGAGGGGCTGAAACAACCAAAGACTGCAGTGAAAAGCACTGCCGGGTCTACTACCATATTGGGCGAGTCGGAAGCGATGCAGGATATTTTTCATAAAGTAAATAAGATTGCCCCAACCGATGCCAATATTTTAATATTAGGCGAAAACGGCACTGGTAAAGACCTGATGGCAAAAGCCATACATGAGCGATCGTTACGTGCAAATAAACCATTTATTAAAGTGGATGTTGGCGCTTTAACAGATACCTTGTTTGAAAGCGAACTGTTCGGTCATAAAAAAGGCGCGTTTACAGACGCGCGCGAAGACAGGCAGGGCAGGTTTGAAGATGCAGAGGGAGGAACGTTGTTTTTGGATGAAATAGGGAACATTAGCCTGCACCAGCAGGCAAAACTGTTAACTGTTTTGCAAAACAGGCAGGTTACCCGGTTGGGGACCAATAAGCCGGTGGATATAGACATCCGGCTGATATGCGCCACCAATGTTTCGATACAAGAACTGGCCAATGAAAACCGTTTTAGAAAAGATTTGATCTACCGTATTAATACCGTCGAGATTACTATGCCGCCACTGCGAAAGCGTAATAACGATATTGTGCTGCTGGCCAAACATTTTGCTAAAATTTATGCAGGTAAGTATTTAAAACCGGCTATGGATTTTGAACCGGCAGCGTTGCAAAAACTGAAAACATACAATTACCCCGGTAACGTACGCGAATTACAATACAGTATTGAACGCGCCGTAATTATGGCCGATGATTATATGCTGAAAGCGGACGACCTTATATTTTCGGTCCTGGAATCTTCTGTAAAAGAAGTACTTATAAATGGTGAGGATATACAATTAAGTACATTGGAAAAAAATGCAATTTTGCGGGTTATTGAAAAACATAATGGCAATATAACACGTGCCGCTAAAGAACTGGGGCTAACCCGCACAGCCCTTTACAGGAGGTTAAGCAAGTATGATATTTAAACGCTACGAATGGCGGCTCGTGCTGCGTGTGCTGATATTATTTATTACACTGGTACTCACCTCATACATAGTTGTTATAGAGCAATTCGTCTTTTTATTTATTGCAGCACCTGCGGTTGTTTATGAACTGATAGACCTGGTGCGCTTTCAAAAAAAGGCACAGGATGAAATAACCCAATTTGTAGAATCGGTACATTACCGTGATTTTTCAAGGCATTTTGACGTTGGCAGGGCGCCAACCGAATTAAAGCCACTGCGCGAGGGCTTTAACGAGATCAATACCACCTTTAAGGTCATCAGCCGCGAGCGGGAAACCCAATACCATTACCTGCAAAAAATATTAGAACTGGTAGATACGGGTATTTTATCATATGAACATGAAACCGGCGAAACCGGCTGGATAAATGATGCGTTTAAAAGACTTTTGGGTATTCCCTATCTTAAATCAATCCATTCGTTGCAAAAACGTGAGGAATTACTTTATAATGGTATCGTCAATTTAAAACCGGGCGACAGCAAGTTGGTAACCATTACCCGTAACCAGCAGCAGATAAAAATATTGGTTAGCGTAAGCGCCTTGCGCAGCGATGATAAGCTGTATAAGTTATTGGCCTTTCAAAATGTAAGTGAAGCCCTTGATGAAACTGAATCGAAGGCATGGCAAAAACTGCTTAACGTAATGACGCATGAGATCATGAATTCGGTGGCGCCTATTTCATCATTAGCCGATACACTGAAAAATCGTTTGAAAAGCCCCGAGATCGCTAATAAAATGGCAAGCAGTCAACTGGAAGACCTGGAACTGGGTATTGATACCATTAAACGACGCAGCGAGGGGTTGTTAAAGTTTACCGAAAGCTACCGTAACCTGAATAAGATAACCCAACTTGACCTGAAACGCATATTGGTATGCGACCTTTTTGAAAATATAAGTAGCCTGATGCTGCCATCATTAGAGAAAAAGCATATTGAGCTGGGTATCGTAATACGCGACCTTACCCTGGCAGTTGATATAGATATTAACCTGGTTGAGCAGGTACTGATCAACCTGGTAGTAAACGCCATTGAAGCCGTAAAGGATATCGCAGCGCCGCAGATCATACTTTCCGCCGAATTGCAGCCGAACAATAAAATAATTATAAAAGTAGCCGACAATGGCACCGGTATGCCGCCTGAGTTATTGGATAAAATATTTATTCCTTTCTTTAGCACCCGCAAAACTGGCAGCGGTATTGGATTAAGCCTATGCAAGCAAATTATGCTGCTGCACAAAGGCACCATACAGGTGCAATCGGCAGAAGGTAAGGGATCGGCCTTTCTATTGCAGTTTATGCATTGAAAGGCTAAGTGATTTCGCAACTTGTATATTGAGATCAATAGTATTGCAAATGCTTTTTATACCCTATAGGGTATAAAAAGTAAATAATGAAATAAATTATCACTGATAGGGTATAAAACAAAAAAGGCGCAATTTCTTGCGCCTTTCTCCCAAAACAATCAACCATTTTTCAGGTCTCTGTGATCCCGCTGGGACTCGAACCCAGGACCCCAACATTAAAAGTGTTATGCTCTACCAGCTGAGCTACGAGATCGTTTAACCGTTCCTGATTAAAGTGGTGCAAATATAGGAGTATTGACTTAGGTAATCAAGCCTTTTTTTAATTAATTTACGATAGTAATTAATGCATTGAAATACAGCTATTAAGGTATAAACACACCTATTTTTCCGCCATCGCCCGCTAATAAAACCAGCTTGCCATTTTTGGCTTTGCGGCAAACGTTGTAGCTAATGTTATCGATTTGCTGCCAATTAAAGCCACCATCATTCGAAATATTGGTACCAGATGTCCCGGTAGAAATATAAAAACCGGATAACAAAGTTTTACTATCGTCAGGGAATTTAAATTTCCGATCGAATAGATATTCCACACATGATTGAAAACCTCCCGGAAATTTTTTACTTGCCCTTAATCCATTTTTAACACCAGCAATGGTTGGGTCAAATAAGCAAGCGGTGCTATCTGATAGTTTATCTTTAGAATAATCGCCACCTACATATACCTGGCCGTCTTCAGAAACAGAGAAAGCGCCTTGACTGCTTTTTCCTTGCTTTATCGGCAAATATTCATAAATCCATTCATTGTTTTTGGGATAGTAGTTGTCTATACGAGCTACACTTCCGCCTGTTACGATACTGATATAGCCCTTATATATTCTTAAACACGTCCCGCTTGCCGCAAAAGCCGCCTCGCCTTTCATCGCATTGGGCTGGTTTTTAAACGGATGCCAGGTTTCAGCGCCATCGTTGGTTTCTAATAGTAAGAATTTATTTTTAATAGGATCGCCTAATACAAGGCCATGTTTGGGGTTGTCAAAATCCATTGCATCTAAAAAATAAGCGGTATCAGTATTGCGGTATTTTACCTGCCAGTTGGCGCCGCCATCGGTAGTTTTTAATATTAATGCCGGTGTGCCCGAACTCATGATAACCGCATCCTTGCCGGAGAAAGCTTCTATATCCCTGAAATCGGCCATTTCAAATCCTTTTACCTGCTGCCAGGCCCAGGTTTTGCCGCCGTTGGTAGTAATGGCAATATTGCCCCGGCTGCCGCTTATCCAGGCTACGCTGTCATCAACAACGGATAAACCGCGTATGCTGGTGCGTTTACCTTGCTGTAGTGCTTCAATGTGCTGGGCTTTTGACGATAAGGTAATGGAACAGACAAGTAATAAAGAGAGGATGACGTTTTTTAGCATAACTTTTAAATTAGGTACGCTAAGATAGGCTTTATGCTGATTTATGCAAAGCTTAATGATTTTACATTTATTTGAGCGAAACGATTATATTTGCAGCCTTGTTATGCCCGGATGGCGAAATTGGTAAACGTTGCGGTCTCAGAAGCCGTTGAGAATTGTCTCTTGAGAGTTCGAGTCTCTCTTCGGGCACATCCTTTTAAGTCTACAGTCTTAAGTCCGTAGTCACAAGTCAATTTGACTCAAGATTATGGACTTAAGACTTTGTACTAAAAAAGCCCGGGTGGCGAAATTGGTAGACGCACCATCTTGAGGGGGTGGCATCTGTATGGATGTGTGAGTTCGAATCTCATCCCGGGTACTTTTCTTTAGATTTGAGATATTAGATGTGGGATTTCAGACAGGTGTTCAATCTCAAATATCACCTCTCACATCTATCACGCAGCAGCTTTATACTCATTCTGATAATACCACTGCAATAAGTAAACGCCGTCGCTCCAGGTTAATTTGCCATCAGCAGCTACCTGGGCTATTAATACGGATAAATTATGCAAAAAGGCGCTTTGTATATCGCCATCTAAACCCTGTAGCACTTTAATGGCACATGCGGTGATCTGGGCTGGGTCGGTAAGTGTGCCGCAGCTATCGGCCAGTTTAAGCTCGGTTAAAATGGCGGGCAGTTTGGCGCGGAGGAGGTCTTTTAATTCATCGTCTGCATCACCGGGAATAAGTGCGGTTAGTACATCCGCAGCCGGCGAATCGACTAAGTTTTTGATGTTTTCGGTAACTATTACACCGATGTGGATAGCTATTTGCAGTTCGGCTGGCATGCCCGAGAAAAGGTCTTTGATCTCGGCCCAGGTTTTTGATAAAAATGTTTGTAAGCTCATCGTTTTTTATTTGTATTTAAATTGTTTTTGATTTTTAATTTCGTTTACCTGCTGTTGTAACATGGCCACATTGCCCTCTAATACTTTAAGGCGCAACTCGTTTAAGCGCGACTGGGTTTCTTCCTGGGTCTTGATATAATAAATATCGTTCTTCAACTGGAAGTAACTTGTCATCACGGTTACAACTATACTGGCGGTGCTGATAACGGTTACAACAAGGTTTCTTATCGTAATGCCTTTCAGCTCTTTATGTTCAATAGCGGTCATTTTTTTTATACTTTATTATCGGGTGCAAGGAACAATTGTCGCTCTTGTGTGCGACGTTTTACCAACGTATCTAAAACTACCTTTTCGCCGGTTTTCGGGTCGGTAATTTTATCCCATACCAGGAATTGGTCGGCGGCGGCTGCGTAGTACTTTTCATTTAGCATATGCAGCAGGGTAGATTCTTGCAGAGCGCCTGCGCCTTCATTATAGGAGAACGAAACCAACGCATCGAACTGGTTTTGGGTGAGCGGGACTTTTACAAAGCCGCTTACCGCGTTTTCATACTGGCCGAGCGTGTTCCTGAATAGCGCATCAGCCTGGGTTTCATTGGCCAGCTTGTCGCCGGGCTTAATGGTTTTGCCGTCGTGGTAACGGGTTGAGCCATAGCCGATGGTCCAGATGCCTGCGCTGTCGCGATAGGCATCCAGGCGCAGGCCCTCAAAGGTCTTTATTACGGCTTCGCCGTGATCACTTAATTGCATTGCTGGTTAGGTTTGGGTAATAAATTATTGTTGTACTGTGCCGCCGGTTACATTGCTGTCTTTTGCGTAGACGCCCAATACAACAAGCCCAATTCCGGCCATAAGCTGCAAGCCCGATTTGCCAGTAAAGGCGCCTGAATTGTAAGCGGTTAATAACGCGTCAATTGCCACGGGAAACCCGGTAAGGATACCCGCAAGTGTAGTTTTCCAATTTTTCATGATTTTTTAATGTTTAATTTTTGTTAATTTGATTGATATGGTAAAACAGAATAAGATTGTAAGTGTTCAATATTTGAGGGGGTTGGCGGCGCTGGGGGTCAAGGATGGTGACATTAGAACCTGCGCTAAATCCAGAAAAATGCAGCAATTTGAAGCAGAGTTACAACTTTCTGCACTTGATGATGGTGGCGATTTGGGCACTAAAAAAGCTGATGAAGCATCCATAATTAAGGGTTAGTTAATGCAAAGCCATTACTATTAAGCGTTGCAGCGGATGTAAGCGTGTAAATCCCTTTGACCGACACATTTCCCAACAATCGTTTAGCTCCTGACCCATTTAATGTTAAGTTCTTGTATCCGGGTGTAGGATCTGACGGAGGTGTTATATCCTGACCCCCTGTTAACCCATATATAAATGTATTAGCTGCTTGATTGCAATATATTTTCCCGGTTACCATAGGCGCGGTAGCATTACAATAATCAAAACTACCACTACCCATTACGAATACAGAATTAGCATTATCGCCGTTTAGCGTACCTGTACTATTTGGAACAACAGCGCCCCCTGAAAAAGTAACAGTTATAGCTCCGCTCACAAGGAAATTCGCACTACACAAGCCACCGTTAAAGGCTGAGAAACCCATCGCCTGGTTATTCGTAGTAAATGTAAACGTACCTGTTCCAGTATAACATTGTGAAGCGTGAACGTCAAAGCCGCCTCTAAATTCAACATTAGGATTTCCGGTTCTTAAATCAAATCCTGATGATAATCCTGTATTAATTTGGACAAATCCTACGAACAATAGACTACTAAATGAAGTTGCTCTAAAGTCCCCGCTACATGTAAATGTAGTGCTTACGCTTAAATTATATCCTGCACAATCCATTATACCGCTTGAAATGGTTAAACTTTGAGCAATGCTAGCATTTGCCCCCAGTGACTTAATTCCTGTGCCAGCTATAACTAAATTAGCATACGACGAATAAGGCAAAGTAGCAGCCCCGTTAAATACATAGCCGAGGGTGGAGGACGTGGTGTTTTGGTAATTAAATACTCCTGTACTCATAGGAGTAGAATTATATGCTAAATATAAAATTCCATTGTTGTCGAAAGTGGAGTCGCTAACTGTACCGTTAATAGTGCTATTAGCGGTAAATGTGCCACCAGTTAATGTTACAGTGATAGCCCCTTGTACTATAATAGGCGCATTCCAAACGCCTCCTAAAAAAGCACTACAAGATAATGTTTGACTGTTTGTACTAAACGTAACGTTTCCAGTACCACTAATGAAAGAAAAAGTATGAATATCAAAACCACCTCTAAATTCAACATTAGGGTTGCCTGCGCTAAGGTCCGTTGCGCCCTGAAATTCCACATTTCCAACAAATAAAATATTACCTGGCCCGTTTTTTGAAAATGTAAATGCGCCCACCGTTCCTATAGCCGAAGTGCCATTAACAGTCAGATTATAATTACCACATTCGTAATTGCTTTGTTGATTAAAGGTTCCTCCAACTGTTACGTTGTCGATTTGATATTTTTTGCCTGTGTTTTGTGTCGCTAAATTATTATAAGGTATATTTAATATCGGCTGATCAAGGATGGCATTATAGGTAACTGTTGAAAAACTACCTGCGTTAAACCCAGCTGCGGATATAATATTGTTATACCCATTTAATATTAAATTGTGAAATTGAAACGGCAAACTAATTAATCCGCTTCCGCTTACTTGACAATCTCCATCTATTGTTATACTGACTGCTGGTGAAGCTGTCGCTAACAGTGTGCCCGATATATAGATGTTTTTTATATGAATGGTTGCAACATCCATCGTCACCACATGATTAACATACACCGTATCCCCAACCTGTGGCGTAAGCACAATCTTTCTATCCAGCGCATTGCTTAACCAGGTATTGGGGTCGCTCCAGTTGCCGTCTTTACATGAATACCAAACGTTAGTTTTCCGTAGCAGGAATAAATAAAAGGGGGAAGTTGAAACGCCGATCATTTTATTGAGTGAAAGAGTGAATTTTGAAAGAGTGAATTTTTTATTTAATCTGCATCCAGCACGTACGAGACATATTCCCGCATCTGCACATCCATCAGAAGTTGCGTTGTTTAACCATTACATACATATCGGCGGTTAAGGCCGCTTTGTTACGCACATAGATACTCTCGGTACTTTCGAGGGTAATTACCCGGTTACCGGCTAAGTCCAGGTCGAACAGGGCCGGGGCCAGCGCTGCTAATGAGCCAATACCGACACTGCCGTTATTACCAGCGCTTGCGGGGATGACAATTTGCACCCGGTTATATTGGGCCGTACTGTTTGAGCCTGTAGGGCAAATGATAATATCGAAATTACGGGCGTTTGTGCCGTCGGTGTTTCTAAAAAGAATGTCCAGCACAATGCTGGCATTGGTCGCGCCGGTTGCCACTAAGGTATCTGTATTGGCAGAAAGGCCGGAGGCTAAGTCGATAGCCGGGTATGCACCGGTAAGCGTTGCGAACGATAATTGATTTGATGAACTGTTCATTTTTCGTGTTATTATTTGTTTTTAAAGGATACTCAAGAGGGCTTCTCCGTTATAATGTTGATTGATAAAAGTTATAAGATATTTTACTTGTGCCGCCTCCGCCGCTGCCGGGCGACCCGATGATCTGGAAGTTGGTACCGTCATATTGCAGGCAGATAATTTCACCGGCAATGATCTCGCCCCCTGCTAAAGCAATTGAAGCATTTTTTACTATCGCGATAGCGCCGAGTGAGTTGATATTGATGGTAGCGGCACCCGTATTGGCGTTAGTAAACAGGATAAAAAACTGCTGGCCTGTTGCGTACGAACTAATACTGCTTATTGCAGTTGTATAGGTATTTGTCCCTGCGGCCGTTCCTGAAAAAACAGATGTTGCCGTAATATCCGACAGCATGGCGATAGTTTGGGTTCCCGTCTTGTTTGGCAGGTAGGCATCCAGTTCGCCGGTAAGCGTTCCGGCGTTGCGCTTAATATACTGGTGCCATGCAACGCCATCGTAAAAATCTACGGCATTATGTTCCAGCGCTCCAAAAGTGCCGTCGGCATTTTGCGCCTTATAACCATCCGGCGAAGCAAATGTATCGTTACCCGTAGTGGTGTTTGAAACCGTCACGCCCAATGCGCCGCTTGCCGATCCAACACTCATGCCCTGTGCCGAAATTGCGCCGGTAAAGGTCGCACCTGTTAAAGCGGCATAGGTGGACATTATAGAAGTGATCTGCGCCTGGAGTTTGCCAAATGCTGTTAATATGTTGTCGGTAGCAGTTACTGCGCTTATGGCGCCGAAACTTATCCCTGCCAGCAGTGTAGCCAATACCCTTGCAACGGTGAAATATAAATTTACGCTGCCCTCTGTCACCGCATCGGTTGTCCCGGGTGTGGCAACAATTTCAATATAAACCGAGCCGCTCCAGCGGTATTGTTTGCTGGTATCTAAGGCCAGGTAAATCTTATTAGATGTGCCGGTGCCGGGGAATGCCGCCAGGTTGGCATATTCAACAACCTGGTCAATCCCGGCAGGCCATTGGGATGACAGCAATAAGCCGCTGCTATCTAACCCGGCATAACCGTTGGCGGTGTTTTTATTGGCGGTATTTTCGGGGGTAAAACCCAGGCTGTCTTCTTTAGCTGCCAGCAGTGTTGTTGTTTTTTGGCTGCTGTAAACTTTGGATGTGGAAGATGTTGTATCGTCAATAACAAGCGGATCGACCCATTCGGTATTATAATCTGTACCATTAATTTTGGCCAATACCTGCGCGGTTGCACCGCCAGCAGGAACACCGGGGCCTGTCGCGCCTGTTGGGCCTGTCGCCCCGGTAGCCCCGGTCGCGCCGGTAGCTCCAGTCGCGCCGGTTAAACCTATGCCGCCTATTAATGATATTCCGGTATCCCAGTTGCCTGAAGTTTTTGGGCCGAACAGGGTATAAAGCGTTGTATTGATATAAAAATCGCCGTCAACGCCCGTGCTTAAATTGGAGGGTGTGGTTGTGCCGTTTAAAATGGTAAAACCGTTTGTTCCGTTAGCGCCGTTTGTTCCGGCTGTGCCGGGGGCGCCTGCCGGACCGGTTTGCATTGAAAACACCTGTCCCCACGCGCCGCCCGATTTTTTATAAAATATACCGGTACCGGTATTGATATAGGTATCATTATTATTACCTGTTGAGGTGCCGGGTACGCCTAACCCATACAAAACCGTTCCGTCGGTTGATCCGCCGGATGATGGGATGGTATAGACTATCGTCCATGTACCTGATATCCTTTGCGCGAACGAGCCTGTGGCTGTATTGATGAAAACATCGCCATTGTTGCCGGTTATATTCGCTGGCAGGGTAGTGCCGAAGGTAATATCAGCGCCAAAGGTTAAGTTGCTGCCTATTAGCCCCAGCAGGGTTGTGAAAGCAAACTGGTAGTCGGTGCCGCTGCTTACCAATATCGAAATGTCGGTTGGGTTGATAGCGGATGCTACGGGCAGGTCGGTTATTTTTTTATCAGCCATTATTATAAGTATTCATTGATCAATAAAAAGTTGTCGTTTTGGGCATAGCTGTCGCCGGGATAGTTGAAATCGTTTTTGTCAATGCCGCGTATGCGCGGGCCCGATTGCCTGGCGGTTTTATTTTTGCCGTTATACCGCCATAACGGAAGCTCGGCGCGGTTATCCCATAAAAATTTCTCTACTTCGTTGGCATGGGCGTTAGCCACGCTACGTTGTTGCTGTACCAGCTTTACAATGTCCTGCGGCGAGACCGCGTCGCCATTGTCGTGATGTTTAATGATGGGGCCGGTTGCTGTATAATGTACCGCGTCGGCTTCGATAAAGCGGGCAAAGGTGAAGTATACCAGCGTCGGGAGCAATCCCTCATACAATACAATGTGCCCGTATTTATCCAGGTATTCGCTGCCGTTCAGCAGATCTTTGTATATCTGCGGGGCATCATCCTGTATGGTGCCATCATCGTTAAAATACTTAATGAAATCATAATATAAGGCATGGCCCAAAAATGGTTTCAGGTCGAGGTCCTGCGCTTTTTTAACGAACACCTGTATGCGTTCGGGCTTTACGTTTACAGAAATATCCTCGAATTGCTGTAAGGTGGTTTGGTTAATGAGGTAGATTGGGGTCATGGTTTTGGGTTGATTGGGTTAGATTGGGTTGATTGGGTTGACATGTTTGTTTTAATGTGGGTGTCATGCTGAGGCACTCGAAGCATGTGTGTAAAGGCCTTTGCCCGCATAGTCTTCGAGTGCCTCAGACTGACAGCGCTCTTTACGTCGTTTCCACACTCATAATTTTGAGAAATTTATAGTTCGGCATGATAGTACTATATACTTTAATCAACCATTCACTACAAAGCCACCATTGCTTCCGCCTCGGCTTGTTTAAAGCCGTAGGCGTGGATTAATACGGCTATTTTATTTACTGCCGGAATAGCGGCTACCAGCAAGTCGTTAATGCTTCTGCCTGCTTTAATACCAGCGTTATCATCGGCGACGATGGCCGGTACCTGCAGGATATTCCAGTTGCCTTGCGGGTTAACAGGCGTATAAAAGTGGCTGAATATTTCGGCAAAAATTTCTGATAGTTCCAGCCTGTCGGGCGCGGTGTTATCGTTAAACTCGCGGATGGCTTCCTTTTTCTCGCTGCCGTTGCTTAGGCTGGATGTTTTTTCGGCGTTTATCAGTTCCTTTGGAATAGAGAAGCCCTTGATGATACGTGCCTCGACAGATTTTTCGGTGCTTTCAAACAGCTTATCGTTGTTTTGGATGGAATAGGGTTGAAACTGTGGTTTTGATGCCTCGTCTTCATATTCAATTACGATAATTTTTTGCGCGCTTTTAGCCCCCTGGAATACACCCAGGTCTTTCTCTAATTGCGATGGCGTGTTAACATGCAACAGTTCATCGTTACCGGGCTGGGTGTTATCCGCTTCCTCTCGCCTCGACTGCATAAAAAGCATGGTTGAGGGCAGGAAGCCCGTAGTTACCTCGCGGTTATTGAAAACTTTAATGCCCGCTTCGGTCTCAAAATCTTCCCAAACAGAATCGGCCTCTATCAGCGGGTAATCATCAATTTCGGGATTGAAGTAATAAAGCTGGCCTTTGTAATTTTCCCAGCCACCGGCGGCAATTACCTGTTGCTTAATAGCTTTCGGGTCGGGGTTATATTTATCCAGGAAAGTGATCTTGCTGCGCATGATGTTCTTCCAGGTTTTGCGGCCCCAGTCGGAATACAAGGCATACTTGTCAGCCGTGTCCGGGCAATCGGTATCGCCCATGCGGATGTCTTCAAACTTTACATAAGTTACAGACGCTATTTTGAAATTTGCATTGTAATTGATGTGGATACCAAAGCCGGTGAACAAGGCCTTATCGGCAGCAATTGCTTTTAACAGTTTCGCTAACGTCAGGCCTTTATCATTGATAACAGTTTTGCCCAGGTCCTGTTCTTCAAAACCATTCCCGCCGATAAATTTTGCCCGTTTATTCCAGCAATCTTTTGCCGTTGGCGACGCTGCCACCAGTTCAAGCATTCGTTGCGGGTAGGCGTTATCCAGGTCGTAGTTAAGGATGCCGAAAGTTTGATTGGGCCTTACTAATATGCGCCGCTCAATTTGAGGTAGGTAGGTCTTCATTATTAATGGATTTCACTGATTTTTGAATTGGATTTCACCGATTGATTAGGTGATTTCACTGATTGTTTATTGAGAAGCTTCATATCACGTTGCATCCTGATCTCTGTTAGTTCATCATTGCCTGGTATCCGCTCAAACAGGTTAGCTATGTGCGGGTAAGCCCTTAAATACCGGTCTGCTTCTTCGTCATCCAGGTTATTGTTATTGTGGATAGCGTGCGACCCCGGTATAAATTGATGATTGCCCGGTTTGAGTATGAATTTTTTGCTGTTCATGGTTTTAATAGTTGATAGTTCATGGTTGATAGTTCATAGCCCATTGGTGATAGTTCATAGAAAGTTTAGCTATGAACTATCAACCATGAACTATCAACTGGCTAATAGCGCTTCAATTGCCGCTATGGTGCTGGCGTAAGTTGCAGGCCCGCTGGTTGGGGCGATGGATACGGCACGCGGCGGGTACGGTTCCCTTAGTTTATCGGGGTTGGTTAGCTTAAGCTTGTAGCCGCCGTCCATTGTTTCATCGGCGGCGCTGCGTTCGGCATCGGTAAGGATAAGGCCGTTTACAGCCCCGAACAGTTCAATAGCCGAATCGCTGGAGTTATAGTTGTTTACGGCGATAGCACATACCCGGCCGTAGCCTAATGCCATTAGCTGTGTTTTGATGTCGACGGAAAGCCCGGCGACGTTAAAATCTATTTCTTCGGTATAACGCGGTCCTACTGCTGTTTTGGCCAGCTTGGATGTGGTGTTAAAACTATTATTGGTGCCCTCAAACTGGTAGATCTTCGCGCCGCTTACTGCTGTAAGCCCGGTTACGATCAACGGGTTTGAGGAATCGAAGGTTAATGTGATATCGTCCTGGTTGAAGATGTATATCACATCCTCAATACCGGCCGTAACGGGGTCGCCTGTACCCAGGCTAAACCCGGCGTTTATTTTGTTGTAGATTGACATGGGTTAGTTTGTTAGCCCCCTAACCCCCTAAAGGGGGAACGAAGGGGGATTAATATATTGATTAAGTGAAATTGACTCCCCCTTTAGGGGGTGGGGGGCTTACGCGCTCAGGTAAAACAGTTCGTTAGCAAACTTGTAGTTCACGGCGGCTTTCATACGGGCTTTCATGCGGACTACGTTGTCGTTGGTGTAAGGCTTCAGGTAAACGGTTGACAGTTCTGAAGCATCGCCCAACAAATCGACACCTAAAAACAGGTTGGATGAACGTGCACCCAGGATGGTATTTGCCTGCCAGTGGTTCATGATCTGTAACGGGATGCCCAGGTAATCCATCTTCTTCATATCGGTAAACGCGTTGATTACGTTAAGCGCCTTGTTGGCTTGCGCCTGTGCAAACGCGTAACCAACATGTAACGGCACCTGCAGGTTAAAATCATCCTGTATACGGTCGGCGGGGTCTAATTGCGCATAAACGCTGCCCAATACCTGCAATACGTTGCTTACGTTAATGTAGCTAACGGTAGCCGCAGTTGATGTGCCTGTAAATGAAGCGGCGGTACGTGAATTTATCTCGTTATAGTTACGTGCCAGTTTAAAGCTGGTAGCATTAACAATCTGTATAAAGTACGATTGGCCCTGCACGTTTATACCGGGTGTGCCGTTGGTAGTGTCCTTGCTGGTGCCGGTTACGTTAGTAATGGTAACTACGTCGCCGTCGGCTAAGGTGGAGGTATCTGATACGGTGACCACGCCTGTCGCGTCAATAGCAGTAGCGGCCATTGAAGTGGCGGGTTTACCCAAGCCCACCTTGTAAACGCCCGAAGCGGCAGAGATAGTTGGCAATAAACCGGGGAATGAAGCGGTAAATGACGCTTCTTTTGTGGAGGACTTGCCTAACCAGTACAGGCGTTCGTTAGCGATCTGTATTTTGGTTAAATAACGCTGAACCATAAAGTCGGACAGGTCGACAACGCCCTCATAATCTAAAAACGCGCCCGGTTTTAAGCTTTGGGCTTCCCATGACTGGATAAGCTTGTCCCATTGTTCCTGCTTCATAAATTCATATACTACCGGGTCAAGGTAGCTTTCGTTTTGTAAGGCGGTTGTGCCCTGGTCGTTAAATATGCCCGACGGGTCTTGCAGTACAACGTCGTCGTCTACGTCAAGGATCACCTTGCGTGCTTTAACGTCGTTAATAACAGTCAGCAACCCGCGTTTAACCGAATCGGCCTCCAGCAGGGTGCTTGCCATAAACCCGGCCAGCGCTTCGCCGGCATAGGTGTTGTTTGTAAATGTAAATTGAGCCATGTGTTTTTATTGAGTGAATTAGTGATTGAGTGAATGTGTTTAAGTTGGCAGTTTTGAGTTGGCAGTTTGCAGTGTTTCTATTGAGTTATGCTAACTGCAAACCGGCAACTGCAAACTATTTAGCGATCGCTTTTTTAACCGCGTTCTGCGCTAAAGTTGTTTGGGGGGCGAAGAATGGTACCGGTTCAGTTTTGGCTTTGTTGCTGCGTTTGGAACCTGTGGGGGTGAAGTCGGATTTGATCTCGTTTTTTACTTCGTCCCTTGTTTTGGTTAGGCGGGTGTTGGCTTCTTCAAGGGCTGCCTTTGCTTCATTTAACAGGGTGTTTTGCGCGTGCAGCTTTGCCTTTATTTGCAACAGCCTGTTTTGTACGCTTAGCGGTTTTGATTTTTTAAATTTATCCTCGGGTAAGCTATCGTCGTCGTCATCGTGTGCTTCAGGGTTTGCATCAGGGTCGGCATCTGGCGCCGCAATTGTTTGTACCTGGCCGCCTGCTACCGCAACTTTTTGACCCGTTGGGGTGGTGTAGGTGTCAGTAGCTGCCGGAGTAGTCATGTCTTCGTCCTGGTAAACGTCGGTACCTTCATCCATGTCGCCGGTGTGGTGCAGGGTGCCTTTGTCGGTAATTGTTTGCTTGTTTACTACTTTTTTAAAAAAGTTCATAATCTTATCCAGTACCGAGGTGGTTTTTTCGATAAGTTCTTTGTTTTCGATGTTCATGTTGCTGTTTATGTTTAAGAGTTTATTGATGCATTGTTGGTATGCCGCAGGAGCGGCAGTAGTATAGTTTTTAATGAGTGCGCGGTTGGTAATATTGGCATTGTAATCCTCCACCTGATCGATAAAACCGAGGCCGAGCGCCTGATCGGCAGTTAGCCAGGTAACCGCGTTGATGAGTGTATTGATATTCGCGGCATCCAGACCGGTTTTATCCATATAAATTTGCGCCAGGCGTGATTGCACGACATTCAGCATTTGCACGTCTTTAAGCAGTTCATCCGAGTTTCCGCCTGTATCAACCATTGGTTTGTGGATCATTAACAAAGCGTATTTTGACATCACAATATTTTTGCCGCCCATTGCAACTATGGATGCTGCCGAAGCGGCCAGCGCGTCGATATAGGTGGTTACCTTACCGGGATATTTTTTAAGCAGATCATAAATAGCGATGGCATCAAACGCGCTGCCGCCAGCCGAACTGATGTGTACTTCAACATCCTGCCCGGCCGCTGCTTCCAGTTGCCATTGGACGTAAGATGATGATAAGCTGCCGGTGCCTATGCAATCCTGGTCAGTATCGTAGAGATAGATTTTGTAGCTCATGTTTTATGTTTTTTTTGATGATTTCACTGATTTTTTGATGATTTCACCGCTTGTGTTTTGTATGCCAATTGGCATATTTTCTGCCAATGTTTTTATATTTTTAGTTGGGTTGTGATTTACTGATTGGATATATACAAATATCGGGACAATAATTTAACAAAGTGGTGACACAAGTTTGTCAGCACTATTTTTTTGTTTTTTTGTGATCCCGATAGCTATCTGGACACCGATTTTAGGGTGATTTCACTGATTGTGTTATTTATGCTGACTGGCATATTTCAAAGGTACGAGTAAGTTTTTAATAAAGTGTTGACACAAGTTTGTCAGCACTAATTTTTTGTTTTGGATTTCACTTATTTTAGGGTGATTACACTGATTGGGTATTTATGCTGGTTGGCATATTTCAAAGGTACGGGTAAGATTTTAATAAAGTGGTGACACAAGTTTGTCAGCAGCTTAATTTATCGGCCTCAATATCCTGTTCCAGCGTATTTTATGGAATATGTCTTTTGTTGAATCAACACTAAAAAAGTTGATCATCGCTTTGCCGATGATATGGTCTTCGGGTACATAACCCCAAAAGCGCGAGTCGAGCGAATCGTGGCGGTTATCGCCCATCATCCAGTAGTAGTTCATTTTAAAGGTATAGCTATCCGTTTTTTTGCCGTTGATCAATATATTGTTACCTGCTGTTTCTATTTTGTTATGCTCATAAACTTCAATGGCGCGGCGGTAGAGTGTCAACGTAGAATCATTAAGCTTTATGGTCATGCCTTTTTTCGGCAGGGTTAACGGGCCAAAATTATCCTGGTTCCATTTAAAGTTTTTATTGTTCGGGAATACCTCCGGGTGATATTGGCCAGCGGCCTCTATAGCCGGGGTAACCTGTTTTATATTTGAATAGCCTTTTAAAGTAGCCAGGTTATCATTAGGGATGATCATTTCATAAGTATTGGCAGCATTTTGCTCTAATTCTAATACGGTAATATTCAAATCTGTAAAAAGCTGCGGGTTGATATCCTTACCATCGGTAATTACGGTGTAGGAGGTTTGCGCTTTTGGCGCATTAGCTGCGGCCTTGCCATTTATATATACCTGCGCGTTAACAATGGTCAGCATATCGCCGGGCGTGGCCTGGCACCGTTTTATTAATGTTGTACGCATATCGATTGGAACATCCTGGTCGGCTTCGGATGGTTTATTGAAAACCACCACATCGCCTTTTTTTAGCGTTGTTGTTCCGGGTAAACGGAAGTAGGGCAGTTGGATACCCTCCCAATAGGTTTTTATATTGCCGAGTATCTTTGGCTCGGTAAACGGAACAGATACAGGCGTAAACGGCATACGCGGGCCGTATGAAAATTTACTTACAAACAGGTAGTCGCCGGTTAATTGTGTGCCCTCCATTGAACCCGATGGAATAGCATATGCAGAAAACAACAACCCCCTGATAATAGTTGAGGCCACAACCGCAAATAGTATCGCGTCAACCCATTCACGGGTTTTAGATTTTTTTGGTTTAACGTTGTCTGTCTTCTTTTTAAATAGCGTGTTCCATTTCATAATAAACAGGGTTTATTATTTAGATTTTTAAGTAAGTTAATTGTTACAGTTGGCGGCATAAATTATTTTTAAAAGGGCGTTTGATGTAAAAGTCGTTAGGAAAAGTGTTGTATTTTACAAAAAGTCGTTAGGAAAAGTGTTGTATTTCGCAAAAAGTCATCGGATAAAATGTTGTAAAACACACAAAGTCGTACAACTTTGTGTTGTCGGCATCAATATTCGTATTAATTTCCACCCTCAAAACTATTTAACGCACGCCATACCGTGCGCTTATCTTTTTTAAATTTCACTTCCGCCTCCAATACTGCCTGTCTTTTGGATATGCCCCTGGTTTTTATCTGCGCCTGTATCCAGAGGTAAACTTCGCGGTAAATGAAAACTTTGGTATTAATGAAACCAGCCTTGTACATGGCAGAGAATATACCATCGTCAAAAAGAGTGTTTGCAATATTGATGTTCATTGTTTAATTTGTTGGTTTTAATACATAAATGGACATACCCGATATAATAGGCGACTCAAGCGTTATTAGCTATGCTGTTGTTAATTTATCTATTCCCACAGGTAATACACAGCATTTTGCTGGCACTAAGCTATTGGGTGTGGCTTATGGATTAGCAATTTGTAAGGACAAATCAACAAATGGTTACTATCTTTTTTATTGTGATGACCAATGGATCGAATTTGCTGATACCTGGCACGAAACAATTGAAGATGCCCGTGATCAAGCTGATTATGAATATGCCGGGATAACTAATAATTGGATGTCAAAATAATCATTTAATATTTCGCTATAAATTAACTCTGTTTATAGTTTGCGCTAAAATATTTTGCTGGTTATTTACATCTTTAACATCCACATAAACAGGAGGGAAGTTATTTATCATTTGGTAGGCAATGGTATTGGCCAGGTTTTTCTGGTCGGTTACGGGCTGGTTATAATAACGGTTGGCATCGCCACCGTCGGTAAATATACCGCCTACGGCATAACCGCGCCCTGGGTTGGTGATGGAAAAATCACGTCCGCCAAAGCCAACATTGATAGCGCTTACCAGGTTACGCGCCCAGGGAATACGCATGGCTTCGGATACCACAATACCTTCGCCTGATCGCAAATAAGCATTGGTATTATCGCTCCGACTGTAGCCTGGCAATACCCCGCCACGGCCATCAGAACTATAGTGCAAGCCACCGTGTGCATAAGCAGGTGGTTTTTTTGAAGAAATAGTAGCAACCTGCACAGCGGTTTCGGCAATAATGGCCGGTATGGCAAATGCAGATAACACGCCTGTTTGGGCGGTGGCCTTGGTTACCGCCAATGCGCCGTTAATTATGGCCTGCGCTATTGATGCTTCCTGCTCGTCTTTAAACGCCTTAATCTTTACCTGGTCTTCCTGTTGTTTATATTGTTGTTGTATGACCAGCTTTTGGGCCGATGTAAGACTCGCGTTGCTTAATTCGGATGCTTTATCTTTTTCAAGCGCGGCAATTTTAGCATCGCTTTGCTGTTTGATGCTGTTGTTGATCAATGTGAACGCGGATGATGATACCTGCTTTGCCATTTGTATTTCGTAATCACTTAGTTCCTTTGCGGCTTTTTTGCCGTTGGCGGTTTTTTGCCGCTGCGTTTGGTTGTCGATGGCTATAATAGCCGCGCCGGTATCCTGCAAGCCTGTTTTGATGCCGGCCACGCCGGATTGCATTACAGTAAAGCCCTGCGCGGCCTGCTGCAGGCTGGGCGCGAATGTTGCAGAGACTTTAGTCAGCCCCGTAAACGAGGTTTTTAGCTGATCAACCACCTGTGTTTGCGCTTCAAACGAGGCTTTGCTTTTGTCAATTGCGGTTTGCTGCTGTTGCAGGGCAGTATTTAGCGTCCCAATATTTGCCGCGTTGCTTTGAAAAGCCGCCGAGTTTTGCTGCCCGGCGGCAGTAAGTGCATTTTGTTTGTCTGTTAAGCTATCAATGAGCTTGTTGAGATTGGTAATATTTTGTTCAAGGTCGCCGGTGTCTGCGGCTACTTCGATGGTTATTTTTCTGCTAATATCATCTGCCATGTTGTGTGTGATTTAATAGTTCATGAATAATATGCCGTTTGGCATACATGGATAGTAAAAATGAGCCCGGCGGGGGCTATGAATATTTCAAATAGTACTTAATAACTGGTACCGGTAACTTTGTAAAAATACGAAAATGAAATAAATTTTGCAAAAAATATTAGCAAATGTGGAAAACTCTTTGCAAATATTTTGGTCAGCCCATGCGGACAATCTGTGAAATATAGACAATGCACTATAACTGCCCATAACTTTTATGTAACTTATTGCTTAAAAAGATTTATAATAGTATTAACAGGCAAAAATTAAATAAAGTTTATTTGTTGAACTTATTTAACAAATCATATACTTATGTTTAGTAAAATTTAAATCCCTTAACATGACTGAAAAAGCCCTTAGCGCCACAAACCGTGGAGCACCAGTAAGAAGCGAGGTTTATCTATTTTTCTTCTTTTTGATCGCTTTCCTAATTTTTGCATGTTACAATGATTGGAATTATGATGAGTCTACTTCTTACTACGGCGTACAAGGCAACAACCTTTGGGACCTGCTTACTTATAGTAAATTTAAGCTTGCAAATAACCATTTAATAAACAGCCTGTATTTCAGGTTATTGCAGGAGGGGCACTTGACTAATGTAATATATTACCGACTGCTCAGCCTTGTAGGCTTTCTTTTATTTTTTATAGCCAATTCAAGGATACTTAAGCTTCTGAAAATAAGTAATTTTTATATTATTTTTTTAACTGTAACCCCATATTTCTTTTACTTTTCTTATGGCCGTGGTTATGCTTTAGCCATCGGCTGTTTTGCCATGTCCATTTTTTATTTACTGAAATACAGTAAGGAGCAACGGGTAAAATATGAATACCTGATCGTTTTTTTTGGCGCCATTTCTACTTTGGCAATATTCTCATTTTTGTATGGCTTTCTTTCCATACTTATTGTTTTTGGTATTTTTAAAATAAAACACTTAAAAAGCATTCATACTTTTTTACTGGCATTTTTTGTGCTCGCACTCCTGCTCTATGTTTATAAGCTTGGGAAAATAGTCAATGAGAACGATCCTGCCATAATTGGCGTAAATACTTTTGATTTGTTTAAATATGGACCTGTGTCAAGCATATTTTCTGATTTTAGCTACAGGGATTACCTGGTGAATTTATTTTTTAATAATGCAACCGCTTTTCTGGTCATTAAATATTTTAAGCTTTTGATTACGCTATGTGTATTTATACCCCTATTTTATATTGGGAAAGTAAATTCCAGGAAGATCGATCCAACTAATATTAAAGCAATTTTATTTCTATTGATATTGCTGCCCTTTTTGCTCATGGCTGCGGCACATATTTTTGCACATGCGCTTTATCCGCTAAAAAGGGCGGTGTTCTATTTGTACTACATCGTGCTGTTGCTGGTTTTAGTTTCAACCCTTAGGTACTCAAAGAAATTCATATTTTATATCCCGCTCCTAATTGTTTTTTTTACCTCACTCATTTACAGCTTATATGCCTATTATGATTTGTCGCGCCCAACAATTAAGCAAGCCTTAATGGCGACAAAAAATTATCCATTGTATGTTTTGTTTACCGATGATAAAAGTGTCAGGCTTATCAATAATTTGTACGGGGTAAATAAGCAAAACATCAGGGAAGGCCACGCAGTACATAATATCATACCTCTTGTAAAAAATGACAGCAGTAAAATTCAATATATAATTTGCTGGCCTGAATATAAAGATTCCTGCCTTGTTTATTTTAAAAATACCAGGATATACAAATACAGGGACGGATATTCATTAATTGAGATTTCCAGGTAAAATATTTATTAAAGGCTATTTACCCCAACTTCACCAACTCAACCTTGCATGGCTGCCCTTTGCGCCAGCTATCAATTTTGTTAATGTAATAATAAGCGCCATCCTGCTGCAGGTACACGGGAATGAGCAGATCAAGTTCCAGTATATCGCTGGGAGTAAGTAAAAAGTAACGGGTTACGAGCTTAGCCTGGCTTAATATTTTTTCAAGTTCGGGATAGTATTTGATACGCAGGTCGTCAAACAATAAGCTTCCTTGTCCATAACCAGGCGTTAGCTGCGGCGCATCGGGTTTGTAAAAGTAAGGGGTGCTGATATAGTCGTTTACCACCCTGGTATTTGTTCCATCAACAAAAGTTACGGTTTTGCCTGAAGCAGCTATGTCCAGTTTTTGATCTATCAAAATGCGTGGCGAAACACCTATGGTAAAGTCGTCGCTGGTAGTTGTATCATCAATCATTTTTATTTGCGCGATGGTACCACCATAATATGGTCGGTTTAAGGTTACACCAAACACGCTCTCAAACAAAGTACCGCTGGCGGGCAGGGTTTGGTCATCGATATTTATTTGCGACCAGCCGAATTTTAACGGCAATACATTCTCGTCGGTTTTGTATTGCATGTAATTTACCTGAGAATAACTACCCAACTGGAATGACACCTGTTTGCCCTGGTTAACACATTTGGCGGTCCAGTCGTTTGCAATAGGGATATTATTGACAATATCCTTAAATGAGTTAAAAGAAATAGTTTGATTGGCTATATCTGTTTGACAAACTATACCAAAACGTTGCAGCGTATCTTTCAAAAAATCCTTTTGCGATATATCGGGCAAAATGCGTTCGCATTGAATGGTTTGCCCAAATTGTACGGTTTGTATTTTGTTGGTTACGGCAAATGTAGCGCCTTCAAACAAAGTAAATGAACCGCCGGTATAGCCTGAAAATTCATAAACAACCTTTAAATTTTGTCCGGCTTGCAAAACGGTATCAAATGAAATGGTTTGATTTGTTGCGGTAATTGCGTTGCCGCTGCCGCGTGCCGCGTAGTCAAAAATTTGTTCGGTCAAAACGGTATTTACAGTACTATCATTTAAATCAAACAGGCGCAATTGTATAGCTAATTTTGACGAATAGCTGGCATGGCTGGGGTTTGTCGAAGTAAATGCAAGCGAAAACGAAAACGCGATAGTAACGCTGGTAATTTCGGCAGCAAAATAACCATCGGACGACGGGCGGTAGGAATTGCTTGGGTCAGATAGTATTACGCTAAACGGGATATATCCATCCGGGTTAGCTGGATTGGTATAGCTTGCAGAAAAGTTTTGGCCTGTTTGCGCCTGGATGCTGCGGAAATCGGGATCATTCTGATAATCGGTGCCATGATCGAACGAGCTATTGCTGAACTGGCAAATTAACAGCGGGTAAAGCGGATCGGCCAATAACGAGCCAGTGCCTTTATAACCCGCTGATTGTAACAGTAAGTCGATAGCCGTTTTTATAAAAAAGCCGGGACGCTGATAGCGCACATCAATAGGCGTGGTAAAATCGCTGTTGCTGATGAGGCCGTAATCAACTACCGGCCATATCCAGCCATCGGTTTTGGTTTGCGAGGTGACAACATTATCGATATTCCAAATGTGGTCATAAGGCTTCCATACTAAATTACTGCCATAATCGCTCCACCGGCTGGTGCTGTCGCCCATATCGTAGATGTTGCCATCAATGGCATCAAAAAAATCAACATTGCCCGATAGTACGGTAATATTGGCCATATCCTGTTCAATGCTGTTAAGTTCGGCAATGGCATAGGGGATAATTTCCAGCCCGTTCTGAATGATCTTTGCCTGGTACTGGCGGTAGGGGAGGATGGAAGTAAAAGCTACATCATCCGGGAAACCCAATAGCTGCCTGTTGCGCTGCGTTAAGGGCAGCTTAAACTGGTTGGATGTATTACCCTGCTGGTTTTGCACATCGGCCAGGTTATTGATCTGGAAAGTTAGGGCAATGGGGTTGTCGTCGCTTAGGTCGGCGGGTTGGTTATTGATGAAGAGTTGGATATCGGTCATTGTGGTGAATTGGTTAGTGGTTAAGCCCCTCTAAATCTCCCCCGGTAGGGGAGACTTTTGATTATTCATATTTTAAAGTTTTTCGTACCTGTAAAGTTACTGCGTTTGAATATTTATTGATGGCAAGTTAAACGTCACGCTAAAAGGCGCTTGCCCATTCAACGTTTCGTACTCGGTAAAGGTGGCTGTGTTAAGCACGATGGTTTGCCATTTTACCGGGTTTTTATTAGTGAGCATTTGAACTTTTGGCGAGTATTTGATGGATTGCAAGCCTTTAATATCAGCAACAGAAAGATCCTCGGCCATAACTTTTATTTTTTGCCCGGCACTTTTGCCTATTACTTCTTCAATGCTGTCCTGGTTTTCCCAATCGGTAATATAATTTTTAATTATGGTGGCGTTTTGCACGTCTAAAGATACTTCCTGGTTGTAAATGAAGCGGTAATAGTTCCACGATCCTGTCAACCCTATCCAGCGCAGGTAAACGCTGTTATAATCCAGGCTTTTATCAATCCTTACCAACTGATCTTGTACTACTGCTATTTCGGTGCCCGCATCCATATAACGTATGCCGATCAAAAAGTACGCCGCCGGATCGTCAAATACCTGGTTTATTAAAAACCTGTTTAAGCCAATGTGTTCAATTACCGGTACATCGCCGGTTACTGCATCCTGTATGATCAGTTTAGAAGCATCCAGGTTTAACAGGAAAGAACTATCCTCGTTCAGGAGGTCAACCTGGGATGGCGCAGCGATGGCGTTTTTATTAACATCTAATAAAGTAATAACAGCATATAAACTTAAACCTGCCAGGTCTTCGCCGTAAATAAAGCTTAAGTCAAAAGGATAACCGTTTGAAAAAGCCGGCTGGGCAAATTCTGTAACCCATTGGGCTAACGGCGCTCCGCCTGTTACCTGTTTAAACGGTACATAAGCGCCCAGGTTGCCGCCATATTTATCGCCCAATTGTTTAGCGGCATATATTACGTAATAGGGATTGGCCAATGTTACCCAACCGGATGTATAGCCATTGGTGCTACCGTCGTCCCAATGCTGGGCGTAGGCAATTTGGTAGCTTGCGCCCAGGTTATCGTCGCGAAAGTTTACCTGGGTGAAATCGCTTTCGTCTTTGGCCCGCAGCAGACTTTGCAGAAAGTTGGATATATCGGCCTTTATCAGCCCGGTACTATCGGGTCTATTAGTTGAGATGATGGTATTTGGCGTGCCGAGAATTGGATCCTGGTAGGTGATCTTAGTTTGCAATTGGTAATACGGCCTTAAACGGTTTATATTGACAAACCCGGTTGCTGATGCGGTATAGGGCGTATTTATTATTAATGAGTTGGCCGCGGCACCTGTTACTGAAAACACGCCATTGTAGGTTGCTGTATTAACATATACTAGGTCGCTAACAAGTACCCCGGCTAGGTTTGCATTAACGGTTAATGTTGCATTGCCACTTAGGCTGTCGGATGTGACGGCAGTAACCTCAAAATCGCGGCGCTGGTAGGTAAATACAACAGGGTTAAAAGCCGCGTTCCACCTGCTTATATTTGAGCCAATGGTTACCGACGGATCGCAAACCAGTAAACTGGTCAACACCGGGATATTGATCTGCTGATTAACGGCGCAGCCCAGCGTATTGGCATCGGTAATGTAGACCGTTTTTAAGCCGCCGGATAAGCCGGTGAATGTACCTGATGATTGAAAAGTTAAATTATCCAAACTGTACATTACCGGCAGGTATGATGAACTTGCGCTTGCTGTTAGCTGCGCATCGTTAGCGCCGGGCGCCGATTCCGGGTTGTCGACTGTTATATAGTTGATCTTTAGATCGCATATATTTACTGGCGGTGATGGGTCTGCCGTGCCGCTGACACTGGTAACCAAAAAGCTTTTATAGTAAAAAACTTCCGGCTGGCCGTCTTCATTCGGCGCGCTTTGCGAGACAATACCCGAATATATCAATGCCGACTGCCCCGAAATGGTTATGCTTTGGTTAGTGATGGCGCCGTTGTCATCTGTCAAATAATTTACTATCACGTTGCTGCCGTTAACCAGGTTGCCGCTGGCCGGGTTGATAAGTGTTATGTAGACTTCGGCATAGTCGTTTTCGCTGCCTGCTGCCGGGGTTGTGCTGGCCCAGTTGGCAAAAGTTATTGTTCCTGTTATTCCCATTATTTTATTTTTTTGATTTCACTGATTTTATTTTTGATGATTACACCGATGTGAGTGTTAAATATTCAGACCGTCTGCTATCTGCGCGGCCGTTTCGGTGGCTATGTTTTCTAAGATCGGACCAAGCCGGAGGTTTATATTATCGTCGCCCAGGGGTTCGGTTAATATGCCGGGTGTGCCTTTGTAGCCTTTTTTGTCTATTGATTTTTTAATTGCCCATGCCGCTTTATCGGGCAGGCCTTTGGCTTGGCACCATGTCTGTATCCTCTGTATCATTGGCGGATTGCCGGGAGCGGCATTTTTACTTGTCGGACCGCGGCCGGTTTCCAACTCCTGCATATAGCCGGGAAGCTGGAGCTGCGCCATGTCATCATCGCTTATTATTGTTATTGCCGCGCCTGTTTGGCCGGTGGCATATTTGCCTTTGGCCTGCATGGCGTTGATCACATCGGTTTTGAGTGATTCGAGCAGGATTGTTAGTTGGTCGTTGTTCACGGATGGGAAGTTCATAGTTCATGGATGATAGTTCATAGTTGATAGCTTCAAGACCCTATGAACCATCGGCTAATTAAAGTTTTCGAAATACATGGTGGCTAACGTGATAGTTAAGTTTACCCCTGTTGAGTTAACATCAAACTTGTTATATACGGGCATGCATTTGGCTTTGTCGCCCGGTTTTACGCGGAAGTAACGGCCTTCGCCTTCGCGGTATTTGGATGCTTTTACAATAAACTGGTTGGCTAACTGAAGCGCCTGGTTTACATAGTCTTCGTTATCGGCGGTGTATTGGTCAAATTCGGTTTTGAA
>Ga0206841_1039_pt1 | contig 31574 bp, 40 predicted proteins | sample Alteio_BWOrgCont_25_FD_152851 | JGI IMG/M metagenome (GOLD analysis project Ga0206841, IMG submission 152851) | Enriched cells from forest soil in Barre Woods Harvard Forest LTER site, Petersham, Massachusetts, United States -... | ecosystem: Environmental > Terrestrial > Soil > Temperate forest >... | reverse complement strand
GCCTACCTCCGACCTGCGGCATCTTTCCGGGCTCGCAGGGGTTCGGGTGGTGCTTGGAGATCTCACAGAGAACGCCGCGGTCGCGGAAGCCGCGCGCGGAGCCACACACATCTTTCATTGTGCGGCAACTTCTACCGACTGGGCGCCCATGGAGGTGTTTCTCCAGAGCAATGTGACGGGGACAGAGACATTGTTGGCTGCGGCGCAGCAAGTTCCCTGCCTGGAGCGCTTCATTCATGTCAGCACGACCGATGTTTATGGATATCCAGCGATTCCCTGCCCCGAGACAGGAGCGCTCCTGGACGTGGGTTTGCCGTACAACCGGACAAAGATCCTGGCAGAACAGACGGTGTGGCAAAGCTCACGGAATAGACTGCCGGTAACGGTCGTTCGACCGGCAACGATCTACGGTCCGCGCGGGAAAGCGTTTGTCAAAGATATCGCAGACCTGTTGCGGGTTCGTCAGATGGTACATATCGGGGGTGGACAGGCGAGGGGTGGCTTTCTATATGTCGATAACGCTGTGGACGCGATGATCGCGGCAGCGCGTAGTCCGCAGACTGAGGGACAGGCTTACAACCTGACAGACGGTACAGGAGTGAACTGGAAAATGTATGTAGCAGCGCTGGCCGACGGGCTGGGTTGCAAGCCGCCGTGGATCAATCTTCCCTATCGTGCTGCGATGGCCATTGCAAGCGCAATGGAAGCTCCGTACCACTGCTTCAGGAAGCTCCCGGGGCGGCCGATGCTTACACGCCACGCAGTCTCTCTGCTGGGGCGGGATCAGGAGTTCCCCAGCGACAAGGCGCGCGTGGAATTCGGCTTTACTCCACGGGTGTCCTTCGAGGAAGGAATATCCAGGTCCCTGGCGTGGCTAAAGGGCTTGAACCCAGCTTAAGGAAAAACCTTGAAGGCGAGCGAGGCATTCAGGCCGCCGAAGGCGAACGAGTTCGAAAGGCAAGCCTCTACCTGCGTTAATCGCGCCTGATTGGGAATAACGTCAAGGTCACAGCAAGGATCGGCGGTGAGGTAGTTTGCAGTGGGTGGCAACGCCCCATGCTTGAGGCTAAGGGTGCTGACGACGGCCTCAAGAGCACTGCTGGCGCCCAGGGCATGACCGTGCATGGATTTCGTGGAGCTGATCGCAAGCTTGTCAGCATGCGGGCCGAAGACATTACGGATGGCAGCAGTTTCGATGCGGTCGTTGGCCTCCGTCGCTGTTCCGTGGGCGTTTATATAGCCAATCTGCTCAGGCGCCAACCCGGCGTCGCTAAGAGCGAGGCGCATGGCACGACTGGGTCCGGTGGCGACAGGCTGCGTGATGTGACTTGCATCCGCGGACATGCCGAAGCCGATAATCTCAGCAAGAGGATGCGCGCCGCGGGCAAGGGCGCTATCGAGGGGTTCAAGCACGAGCATGGCGGCGCCTTCGCCCAGAATCATGCCACTGCGCTCGGCGGAAAATGGGCGGCAGGTGTCTTTGCTGATCACTCGCATCGCCTCCCATGCCTTGAGACCGCCAATAAAAAAAGGAGCTTCGCTGCCTCCGGCAATCGCCAGCGGAGCGGCTCCGGAACGGACCATCCAGAAGGCCTGGCCAATCGCGTGGGCGGAAGAGGCGCAGGCGGTAGAAATGGTATAGGCAGGCCCTTCAATGCCGTACTGCATACAGATATGGCTCGCACCTGCGTTGCCCATACTGAGCGGAATGGTGAGAGGATGGACCCGGTTTTTATTGTTGTGAAAGAGTTCCCAGTAGCCGCTGTCTTCGACCGCCCGCCCTCCAAGGCAGGATCCGGTAATGACTGCGGTAGTTTCGCGCAGGTTCGTGGTCCACTCTATGCCCGCTTCGGTAATGGCCTGGCGAACGGCGACGACCGCGAATTGCGCAAAGCGCTCCATGAAGCCTATATCTCTGGCCTCGAAGTGCTCTTCTGGCTTGTATTCCCGTATTTCCGCAGCGTTCTTGAAGCGGACCTGCGAGGTGTCGATGCTGGTGATTTCTCGAATGGCGGAAGTGCCTGAAAGCAAAGCCTGCCAGAAGCTGGCAGTGCTGTTGCCGAGGGCGCTCACCACGCCGGTTCCGGTAATGACGACGCGGCGCACGTTATTCAGTGGGCGAAGAATCTGTCTTCGCCTGGACCAGATGGGTGACACCTTCAATCATTTCGTGAATGTTCTGGACCTGCTTGGCTTCCTCGTCGTTGATCTCGATGTCGAACTCGCTTTCAAGGTCAAAAAGGATGTTCAAGCGATCCAGCGAATCGATCCCGAGGGATTCAAAGCTGCTGTCGGGATGCACATTCTCTATGGGCACACGTTTCGAGGTCGCAATAACCTTCAAAACTCTATCTTCGATGGTCAGGCCGGTCAATGTCAGGAATGGTCCTTGTACGCGATCAATACCGATCCACGTGGGTGCTTAGTCTCTCCAATTTTATCCTGATTTTCGCATCTGACTGAAATAAGACGATCCACCCCCCAAGAAATCTGAGCGGCGGTCGCAAGATACAGTAAACAGAGCGGCGGGTGTCACTGCTGGTAGCTCGGTGTTCCAGGGTGCTTCATTCAGCGCCACAAAGAGGAGCGCGACCCACGGACCGCGCGTACACTGTGGGCTATGACTGTTCCGGCACGAACATTAGGCGCCTTGAATCTGGAGATCCGTGAATCGCTGATTGCACGAGCGGTTCAGTTGCCTGTGCAGCAGTTCATTCACACACAGGGCGTTAGCAGCGCATTTCTTCTTGTTGCTTCGGTTGCAGCGCTCATCTGGGCAAATTCTCCGTGGAGTGCTTCCTACTATCACATCTGGCACATCAAGTTGACCTTGTCCGGATTGCAGCTTCCCATTCACGAGTGGATCAACGATGCCATGATGGCCCTGTTCTTTTTCCTGGTTGGCATGGAGATCAAACAGGAAATCGTCAACGGTGAGCTGTCCGACCTGCGGCGCGCCTCGCTGCCGATTTGTGGCGGGCTCGGCGGCATGGTCGTGCCCGCTTTGATCTTTAGCGCCATCAATCGCGGCAGACCGGGTGCCCACGGATGGGGAGTGCCCATGGCGACCGACATCGCCTTTTCATTGGGGGTACTCGCGCTGGTAAAGGGGATTCCGGCAGAATTAAAGGTCTTTTTGTTATCGCTGGCTATCGCGGATGACATCGGTGCCATTACCGTCATCGCTGTTTTCTACACGGAGACGCTGTATCTTAACTACCTCTTCATTGCAGCTCTACTCCTCGCCGTTATTCTGCTTTGTCGAAAGATCGGTTTTGGACGGCAAATTCTGTATGTCGCTCTCGGTTTCGGCTTCTGGCTGGCAATTTTGCGATCAGGCGTGCACGCCACAATTGCCGGGGTGATTCTTGGCTTCCTTGTGCCGGTCAAATCCCAGGTCTCACTTGACGACTTCGATGAACTCAGCCGGCAGACGATGGACGAGTTTCGCAAAGCCCGCGCCGCAGGCGACACATCTCTCGCAGCCCGGCAGCTGGGCGCAATGGAGTATCTGATTGCGAATACCGAATCTCCAGCCGATCGCGTCACACGAAAGCTTCACGATTGGATCGCCTATCTGATTCTGCCCCTCTTCGCTCTTTCGAATGCAGGCGTGACATTCTCGTCGAATATATGGCAATCCCTGATGCACAGCTCTGTTGCCTGGGGCGTGCTCCTGGGACTATTTGTCGGCAAGCCAATTGGCATCTTCGGAGTATGTTGGCTGGCAGTAAAGCTGAAAATCGCGCAGCTTCCAAAATCAGTGCGATGGAGCCACATTGGAAGCGTGAGCATGCTCGCTGGAATCGGCTTCACCGTATCGCTGTTTATTAGCGCGCTCGCCTTTGACGACGGCGCTCAACTGGATGCAGCGAAGACAGCGGTTCTGGTCGCATCGCTTCTGGCGGGCGTATCCGGATATATGCTGTTGAAACGTGTTGCCGGAATCTCAAAACAGGCATAAGCAATCTCTAGTGAGTTCGCAACATATTTCACGATTCCGCTGGACAATGGTACACTAAGGCTACCGCCTAAGTTATTGATAGTAAACATGGAGAGGTGGCAGAGCCCGGTTGAATGCACCTGACTCGAAATTTGTTTTCCTCTCCCTGGCAATCCTTATACCAATCAACAACATAGCTTACCAAGTGCCGGTTTAACAATGACTTGCATTCAGAGCCATCTTGCGTCTAATTGCAGGATGTTGCACCGAATTCCCGACCGATTAGCACCACAGTAGCACCAGAATTCCCTACTTCTGCCTCTGACTTTTAGTCTGTGCTGCCGTCGTCCTCCTCAACCGGGCATGGGCAGCAATGCCGGATACACATGTATTGACCACATTGGTGGCACGGTGTGAGATCGTCTGGGGTTCCGGTTTCGTCACATCCGCAGCATTTCACGATAATTGTTTCCATGTTTGGTTCTCCTTTACGCGCTATAGTCTCAGGAAATAAAAAGCCTTGCAATCATTCTTTGGTCCTCGAAATCCGTGTTACCATAGTTCCAGTAAGTAGCAGATACAAAAGGGGTTAGTCTCTAAAAGAGACACTACAGAACGAGGCTTGTTTATTCGCCTATTTTTCGCTTAAGATTTGGGCATGCGTAAGGCTCTCATCGTGTTCACTCGTGCTCGGACTGAGAAGCCAGGTCAGTGGCGCGTTGCATTTCTTGCCGAAGACGCGAAGACCTCAATCGGTCGACCGCGTCTCGTACGTGATCTTGATTCCCTGCTACGAATGGTCGACAAGCTTCACGGCAACGTAGCCAGGGTGCACACGTCGATACTCAATTGGGGACAAGGTAGCGATTGGATTGAGTTGTCGGATGAACAGTGCAGATACTTCGGGATACGGTAGGTACAATTGCGGACATGACAGTCAGCGACGAGATCGTAGCGAGGGTTCTCAAGTCTCTTCCGGCGCACTCCAGTATGGAAAGCCTAAGAGAGGCAGATGACTTGAAAGATGTGTCTCACGCCGAGCTTTCCGAGGCACTGAACATTTTGGTGCAACGCGGTCAGATCAGAGCGGGAGAGTTGTTCGGAAGAGATGCATGAACACGGTAAGCAAGGTCTTCTTGGGGGTCTATGCGCTAATTTGTATTGTGTGCATCGGTGATTGGGCGAGAGTTAGAACTCCGAAAGGTGGATGGGGAATTCTGACTCCTGCTGGCTTCGTCTGGATCATTCAGTTAGGGTGCATTGTCTTTGTGGCACTTCGACACGATAGCGCCCTTCGTCTTCTTTGGCTTGTTCCTTTGTCAATCGTCGTCTATATGGTGGTCGCCAGAATTCTTCATAGCACCGGAGGAGTTGAAGGCTGAGTCCGAGAATAAATGAAACGATCCCGCCTCCAGGTGCACCATCCGATTAAGCGCCCTGGCACAATAGCGCCTACTCAATAACGCCAACGCCATCTCGTGGAACGATTCCGGATGGCGTTTTCGTTGGCCAATCGCAAAAGTGATCGCTATTGCTCAGCCACGGATGAGGTTGAGTGGGTAAGTTACCACCAACATGGACACAATCGAGATTGTCAAAGTTGAGCAGGAAGGCCCAGATGGGGTACTCGTCACATTCTCAGACGGAACAATCGCCGGGTACGTCGTGGAAGAACTGCTGAACTTGAGGCCGGTCCGGGAAAAAGCGAGCGAGACTAAACCATAAGCCCTGTCGATTGAAACTGACCCACCACCACCAGAAACTACATAGAGAGAGAGAGAGAGAGAGAGGAGAATCATAGCGCTGATGAAACGCTTTCGATCAGGCTGCCACTATCTATTACGCTCTGGCAAAAGCGCCTACGGGGTTGCTCGTTTGTAAGCAATCTGAATCGGTGACCCCGACAAGTTTCGATAGACGCCACCTGTGATGATTCCGGGTGGCGTTTTCGTTTTGTGCGTAGCCTTGTACTTTCGCCTAATCTTCGCTTATGATTTCGAGCATGGGTGAGATGCGGAGAGCGATAGCTCAGGAGCTGCCGTTCGTCTGGCGCGTGACCAGGACATCTCGACGCCGAGCCCTCGGTTGACAAGCGTTGTCTCAGACAGCGTTACGCTTGCACGTTCGATTCTTCGGCGGGTGACGGGGCAGTAGCATCATTTACTGACCCAGTGCTGTCGGACAAGAAACTCACTGCCGCGTGAAATCCTGTTCTACAACGCGTAGTTCTTGCGTTTCTATTTCCAGTTGTTCACCGCTGCGAGTGACCCAAAACCGATACTCAATATATCTTTTTATTCCATCGTCCATGGTGATGAAGACGCGACAAGGAATCGAGATATTTATGGATTTCCCCAGATCAGTCTTCCATAAATTGGCTTCTAAACCTGCATCGTCCACATGATAAATGCCCCCATTCGCATTTAGAGTCACCGGTGGATCAACATGGGGCTTACCTTCGAAATTTCCTGTCGGGTCATACCTTGCTCCCCAGAAGTACACATTTGTTGTTCCCCGATTTGTAAAAATAAGCGCGTGATGGACTAAGTCATAGTTGAGATCGAGCGACGGCACAAGTTTCTTGGTATAAGGTTTCGAAGGAGGGAAAGGCGTCGTAGCGGCAGGCGCCGCAGGTTTTTCGAAGATCCAAGGGGTGTTCTTCTTTAGCTGTCCCATCACGGTCGCAGCGACATCGGGTTGCGTTTCCGTCTTGGGAACAAAGCGCCACCCTATGTAAGTAAAGACAAGCATCGCTATTGAGAATCCCCAATTTATCTGTTTGCGCCAACGCCCAGAAGCGACTTTTAGAAGGAGGAACACGCCGCAAACCGCCATCCAAAATCCCAAAAATGTAAACGCTATAAAGTAGTTTGCGAAAGCATTTCGCGATAGAACTTGCGTAGCTACAACTCCGCCTACCACTCCGAACAGCCCCCACAATATAGGGCTCTCGACGAATTCCCGAACCTTACTCTTGCTCTTCTCTGTTGGCGTTGGCTCTGGAGATGGCACCTTCGCGACAGCCAAGTCGCAAAATAGCTCCCGAACAATGTTGGTGTGTTCCGGGCTTTTGACCAGAGACAGCAACTTATTCGTGAACTTGATCCTCTGGGCGGAGTCCATTCACAAAGATGCTCTCATCCGGCACCACCTCGCGTCGATCCCGTTATCAGATCGACAACGTCATCTGTGATCGATTCCAGGTGCCGTTTTCGTTTGTCCCCTTAACTTTAGTCAAAATCCCTATAGTCATCGTCCGATTCTCCGGTGGGTTCGGAAATGACAAAGTCAACGCCCAGCCGACTTTGTTCCGGTTTGCACTCAATACAATGGGTGATCGAGCGGATAACCTCACGGTCTGCTCCAACCACTATCACATCGTTCCGGCACCCTTCGCAGACGAAATCTCGACTCAACATGGTTGTTTATCCTTCCTCAATGACCTCTGAGGTAGTGACTGAGCAACATACCCAGAATCTCGGAATGCTCGTCAATGATCCGCCGTCCCGCGTGCTCATCGCACTGTGGAATGTTGTCAATCACTGATGTTGCGGTTCCTCCGCAATTTGCACAAATTCTCTCATCTTGTGTTACGGGAAAGCGAACTGAAGTCTGGGTACTCATAGTAGTGAACCTCCTAGCCATACGGAGAGTACCCGATCTCCTTAGGGATGTCCTGAATTTGCGGAGGAAAATTTTCGATAATTGCGTCCCTAGAAATGGTGCAGAAATAGCCTACTTTTTAGTGTTCACCATTTGTTCGCCAATTTGGACACTTTCCAAAACCGGTTCGTCGATATCTTATTGAAAATAAACGCTGATGTTTTCGGCGTGTAAGCCACTATATATCAAATAGATACGTAAGCCTATTGTTTTCAACAAATTGATGACACCAAAAGACTTAGTACGCAGACATAGTCAGTCTATGGGAATTAAAAGGCGAATATATTGTTAATATGCTGTTAACATATCAGCCTCATGTATGTTTTTGACCTCCAAAACCGGAATTTATTAGTAGAGGAGCATATAATTCAAAGCCGCAAATCTTCAGTAAGCTTCCTCTAAGGTAGAGGCCAATTATGGGTATCTTCTAAAACTCTACCTGCTCACGGTGAAGCGCTGCTAGGTGCACATTCAACTGTTATCCCATCCAATAAGCTACCCCACCATAAACAGACACTGACGCCTTATAGGGCATTTCTGGGTAGGTCTACTTTCAGGGGGTCGCATAGGGGATTTACCAACGGTTTGTTAAAGAAGATCGATCTGGAACGCTATCGATGGCCATCGCATCAGATCGATAGGGAGGCGGTAAATGCCAACAGAATATATACACACTTGCAAATGTTGCGGCAAGCAATGGAACGTTAAGAAGGTCAAGTTAACAGCGAGAGATAAAGATTCGGAACGCTGCACCTGTGGGGAAGAAATCATTAACTGGAACGGTTCGACGATCTACTATGTCACGCCTATAGATTCCTTGACAGGGAAAGCGGCACTCAGATAAACTGAAGGTTGGTTTCCCTAGTGGACGCCAAAATTTGGGCACGAGGGCAGAGAAAAGCCCCGATGGTTAGCGATAGGCCCCCGAAGGGTCAATCGCCAGTTAAGAATCCAGCCACACCTTCGCGATGATGCGGGGGCGTGGCTTTTTTATTGCCCGAAAACGACAACGAAGTATCAACCGACTAAAAGGAGGCTATTGAACTTGAGCATGATTACGACCCCGCAACCAACACGCGGCCAACTATTAGAACAAGTACCCTTGCTGGATTTCGCAGTTCCCACGATGCCGCGTTCCATGACACGGCCTGAATGGAGACGAGCAGGCTATTTCGTTAAACAACGACAGGAGCCCATCTATAAGGCGTGGCAGCAAGATGCCAGGTATTACGGTGGCGAATGGCATTCGGGCATGCTTGGCGTCTACACGAAAGACCAATGTGAAACGTTTGAGCAATATTGGGCAGCCAAGTCAGAGCGGGAAGCCAATGAAGCGGCCAGCACTGCCGAGTGGAGCAAGGTAGCAGGCTTTGGACATCTAGGTGCGGCTGCGAGACGACTCTACGCGTATCTCGTGAGCAGAGCAAAAGCCGAGAACACAGATACTCTCTCGATCAATAACAAGGAACTGGCCGCAGCTTGCCGCATTGGTCGCAACGACCTGAAGGCATGCAGAGAGGAACTATCCAAATTTGGACTTGTTCTGTATCGACTGACCAAGGGCCGACAGGCTTTAGTGACGCTGAAGGCTTTCCAGGGATGAGGGATAAATCACCCAAGCGTTTTAGGGAGTGTACGAGGTGATTTATGGGGGTATAAATCACCCTGATTCTATAAGGAATCGCCTTCGTATACTGCACAACACCCTTTTCTGCCACAGATATCAAAAGCAACGACAGGGGAACGAAAGTTTATCGAGAAGAGTTTCCGGAGATCGTTATTCATATTTCTCAGTTTCCGGTCTGTCTCGCTACGCTCGACCGTGAACTAAAGAACGTGTACTAAATGCGAACATGCACCATACGCGAACCTTGGCGGCAATTTAAGGAACCATCCCCCGCAGTATAAGCAACACCAATTTACTCACAAGGAGACCAGAGACAACATGAAAGATTTGAGCGGACTTTACATCATGAGTCCAGATTTGATGACAGCACCACAGTACGACCCGCGAGACGAGTTTGGTGATCCGATACCCGTCGACAAGATGGAGATCGTCAACAGAGTGCTCGATTCAATGGGAGCGACCTCGCAAGCGATTGCCGATGCTCTCATCGCGTACGAAGGACCGAACCGAGAGCCCTCTAACGCCGAACTCGCCGCTGCGACCGGCAAGTCTGAGGTAGTCATCCGACAGACTTTCAGCCGATGGAACAGGAAAGCGGACGAGCTACGCGAATTGAAGCCTGATGCCGAACGCGCTCCTGATACTGAGCGCTTTGCACCCCCAGAACGAAAGCAGCGTAGTGACAAAGGCCGCGCCCGTGAAAACTACAATCTGTCATCCCTGAACAACCTGAAGAACAATAACCATAACGACCGGTATGCTCTGAATGATCTCAAAGACCCGTATTTTGACATACCCTTTGACGCGATTGATGACGCTTTAGCCTTCACCACGTTAAAGGAGGAGTGTAGGCGAGCGGATTATCCGCACTCGATGCCAAACTGCTTAACCTCCTTCAATCCGTTTCCGGTATACGTGATCGTTGATCCTGCCGAAGAGGAAGCCAGGCAGGCAATGAACGCTGCCATCAGAGAAGTTGAGAATGATGAGCACAGAGCCATCTTGTTCGCGTGGCGCGATGGAATAGACGTTAAGGTTATCGCCAAGCGGTTCAAGAAGCGTGAATCTCACGTTGGCCGCATCATAGAGAAGTTTGCAGAGAAGGCACCGACGACACTGCCACGAGAACGGACCAAACCTATCTATCCTGAACGGGCTCCTGAGTCAGTTGTAGGGCAGCATAAGAAGTACGGTCACCGTATTCTCGGAGTTGCAAGTGCCCAGCCACGCGCTTATAGCATCCACATTGCGCCCCGGAAAGGTTCCACCAACTACAAGGAGACGAGATTGTATGGTGAACTCCGTGAAGCAGCATTCGAGAACCTAGCCGTTTCTTAATGAAGAATCAACCACTTCAGGGCAGCAAAATAAAGTTGCTGTGAAGTGTCACAAAATGGTCTTAATTCGACCCTACTAGTAAAGGGTAAGAAAACTTCTCTCGCCAATTGGCCAAACTCCCCCGGCCTTCTTTTCCCCGACAACCTAATAACACATACCCGCATACAGGAGGGCAGACCGTGCTCCAAACAATCGAACTGAAAATGCAAACAATGAGGAGCACGCTGTCGTGGCTCCAGACATTGCCACCTGATGAAGACATAATTCACCTCGCAGACGCGCTCCAAACCTTTGTGGCAGATGTCGAGCCCATTGTTCAGCACCTTACTGGTGCCGCTGCATGACCTTTCACGCTTCATCACTTACAAGGAGGACATCATGAGCAGCAACGAAGTTACCGCCAACGAACAGGAATACCAGCAAGCCCTCGAAGACCTTCGTAACGACATCGCTAATTGGCAGGCATTTTTCAGTCTTGTTCAGCAGAACGCGCACATGTTCACTGAAGCTGAACTCTGGGAATTAGTTGCTATAATGCGTGACTTCTCCGGGACGTGTGAGAGCATCCATACGTTTCTCGGCGGCGAGACCGCACAAGCATGAGCATGGTACTTGCTATCACCTATCGTGGCAGCTTCAAAATTTCTGCCCCATTCAATCCTGATGAAATCAAAATCCATCACTCGGAGTGGTTAATATGCGAGGCTACCGAGGCGTAAGCCGATCAAAGAACGGTTTCGTGGTTCGACTCCGAGTAAAAGACAAGCGCCTTTTCATTGGTCGCTATGATCGTCTCGAAGACGCTTGCGACGCCTACGACCGTGCTTGTCGAGAACACTATGGCGTCGACGCAATCGTAAACTTCCCGCGATAACGCATTAAATGCGCTCACCTGATAACACGCGTAGAAGCGCTTTCAACATTCGTCTGCCATAGCTTCATGCCCGTAAAAGCGGGTATCAACCTGTGGCAGACAATCAAGATCACACAAAAGGAAAACTATGCTTCAACACGAAAAGATTCGTGCCATACGCCCTTGGGAAAAAGGTTTCAAGAAACACAGTCTTAGCGAAACGCTAAAGTCCGCAATCGGCAAGCGTACACGTGACATCCGTGCACGTAACAAGCGCACCAATCACAGACTACCAATGTGGGTGCTTGAATCCATTTCCAACACTCACGAGTTGACACAATGACATCACCGCATCTATTCCTCAATCTGCTCTATACCGACAACGCTGACGCTAAGACGTGGCTTCCGTTCTTTCGGTTTGCTAACTACAACTATGAGACGTTCACCGACAACGAGCGCGGCATCGTGAAGATCATCAGCAGCCACTACGAATCCATCAAACGATAACTCCCAGGCGCTCACGATCACACGCACACGATCTGAGACAACGCACAGCGATCATGCCTCATGTGTGTATGACACGCTCACGATCAGGCAGCGACTCACGCATGACGGGGTAGGGGGTGCAAATCCTTTGGTGTCAACACTTGGTGCCGACCGTACGTGCATCGAACTTCTTTAGCCACATTACTTTAAAAACGTTAATTACAGTTAACTATCTTGTAGTTTCAATCACTTACATCAATCCCAACACAATTCATCAGCACAGGACACAGGGCAGAGTCGCCCTGCTGCACCCTTACGCCTTAACGACTCGACAAAAAAAGGAACCAGCAATGAAGAACAAACAAATTTCGCCAGAAACTCACGCATACAGGCACATCAACTACGCGCCCCTCGTCGACCACTACACCGTCTTGATTCCGAAATCAGATAGACCGTGGTTGACCGATTACATTGGCAGCTTTTCAACGCTCGACGAAGCTATCTCTGCACGCGACCAATACGTAACCAATCCAGTGGCAGAGGAAGTGTACGCATGAGCAAAGAGATTCGTAGCTTTACAACCGGTAGCAACCTGGAGGTAAGGGCAGCAAATGGAAAGAACAAAATCTCCGGTTACGCAGTCCGCTTCAATCAACCTTCCCAGAATCTTGGAGGGTTCCTCGAATACTGCGACAGCAAAATGTTTGACCGCACGTTACGCGAAAACCCTGACGTTTTGCTGCTCCGTGACCATCACAGCGAGCTACTTCTCGGACGCAGCGGCGTCAACCTTAAGTTAACGACTGACTCTCAGGGTCTCCGCTTCGATTGCGATCTCCTGGACAACGCGACCGCGAACACGGCTTACAGTGACATCGATGCAGGTTTGCTCTCTGGATGTAGCTTCGGCTTCTTCGTGGTGAGCGACAAGTGGAGCCAAGGTTCAGACGGTCTCATGCGCCGTGATCTTCTCGATGTCGATTTGTTCGAGTGCTCTGTGACCAGTTTCCCGGCATATACACAGACCAACGTTGACGCTCGTGCTCTCTCTGAGATTCGCTCGAAGCTCTCGAAGCGTGGCAGCGATGCCGATGACGCAAACGACATCTGCACTGTTGACGGGTGCGAGTGCGCTTGTCACCAAGACGATACAGACAGCCGTAATTTACTGGTGTCTCTCTTGCGACGTCGCATGATCTCGTAAGCACCGTAAACAATTTTCGCTCCCCGTCAAGGTCACCAAATCGGTGGCCTTTTTCTGTTTCCACCCTTCACCAAAAACAAACACACAGGAAAACACTATATGTCTAGCAATGCTCTTACTAATGCCATTGAACGCAGAAACAAATCACTGAACAGCATGACCACCTTAGCAAGTAAGAATCAACAGGACACCGAACTTTATCGCAGCCTTGAGGCAGCAGTGAATGAGGAAGAGGAAATGATTGCCCTCCTCAGGAAGTCTGACGCGATGATGGAGAAGCACAATCTAGCCACGCAACCCGCAAAGATTGCTGACGCTGCCGCAACCGCCGTGCGTAATGTTCTGCCCTCGACATTGAGTGCAATGATGCCCTCTCCTGGCGAAACCTCTGAAGAGCGTCGCTCCAAACTGAGCACTACATTTCGGAACTATTTCAAGCACGGCGTATTTTCTGAGGCAGAGCAGAGAGACATCACGTCTGACACGACGACGGGTGCCGCACTGGTGCCGCAGGAATACAGCACCGACTATACGGAAACGCTCTCGCTCTACGGTCCGATTGCAACGCTCGTTAAGAACTACGACGGGCGAAGTGGTCGCTCCGCTAAGTTTGTTACTGTCGACGCAAGCACCATTCCGATGTCGCTGGTAGCCCAAGGTATCGCCGCTGCTACTGCGACCCCAGGTGTCGCGTCCCATGTCCCGAACACCGATTCATTGGTTGTCATGGTTGAGTACAGTATTGAAGAACTGATGGACAGTGCAGACCCGCTTAACGCCTTCATCAAAAATGTCTGCGGCCTTCCAGTTGCCAAAGCAATCGAGGCAGCCATTACTAACGGTGTCGACACTACGACCGCGAAAAACGTTCTGCCCAACCAACCCACAGGTGGCTTGCTGGCCGCTGCTACTAGTGGTGCTACAAGCGCCCATCTTGCGGCTGGCCCATCGTTCACGGACCTGATGGCGTTGTATTCTTCATTCGCTGGCGCTGCCGCAGCGTACATTCAGCCAGGCGTTGGTAATTGGATGGTGAGCCCGAACACGTATGCGTTTTTGGCTTCGCAGGTAGATTCGACGGGACGCGCCCTTTACAAGATCGATCATGTGACAGGTCGCTTGAAAATCGCTGGCTTGCCGGTATACGTCAACGCCTCTCTGCCCGATTACACGACTGCGAGTGCTAAGGCTGTACTGTTGGGTGACTTCAATAGCGCATTCACCTACCTCAACGGTGGTGGTATCCAATTGAAGGTTCTTCGTGAGAGGTTCCTTGATACATACCGTGGGGCAGCCATTGTCTACCATCGTCTCGGTGGCGCTCTCGGTGTCGCTGGTGCGGTGAAGTCTCTTACTATTGCCGCTAGCTAACCCCTTGTAACAAGACAGAACACATTAAGGGCAGCGTCCTTCGGATTCTGCCCATTTCTTTTACAGAAAAGGGTAACGCTAATGGGTGACGGAGTAGATATCAAAATAAAGGGACTCGATGAAGCCCTCGCAAAGTTGAATGCAACGAAAGCGGCGGCGATTAAGTTACGCGCTGCGAAAGCGGGTGCTCGTGTCCTTCAGTCAGCTATAGAGGCTAATACACCAGTGTCGACACAATGGAGTGATGGCAGCGATGCTCTGCCCCCAGGATTCATGAAGAGCGACGTTGCAATCAGCACGGTGAAAGGGACAGCGAAGAGCGACAACCCTACTGTGAGCGTTCACTTTGGTAAATATTCAAAGCACATCGCACACATGCTGGAATTTGGCTTTGTTCTGACAGGCCACAAACCGAATAAGAAGAAAATACGACTCATATCTACACGAATGGGATTCGCTCGCTCTGCCTTTGATACAGCACAAGGGGATGTTGCCGACGCTATCAAGGCGCAGCTAGAAGCGGATATGCAGAAGGCATTCAAGACCGGCGAAGAGCCAAAGGATTAAAGCATGAGCAACATTCTCGAATTTGAAGTAAGCGTAAAAGGCACGAACGCCTCTGCACAAGTAGACGCGATCAATCGCAAGTTGAAACAGATGGGAACCGGCTTTCAAGATGCCGGTAAGCATGGCGTTACAAACGTCCAAGCTATCTCTGCCGGGTTACGCGGTCTTCAAGACCCCATGTCGGCCAACTTACGCGCGGTAGAGCGGTTCATTGCCCAATCAAAGGTACTGTCAGCGCTAGCTCAGAATATGTTCCCGCTCGTTGGTGGTCTTTTCTTCGGCAAGATGCTCGTTGACCTCGGCGTAAAACTCGCTGACATGATTAAACAGGTCAATCAAGCGCCCAAGGAGATTACGAAGGCTTTTCAGAAGATGGCTCTCGACACTGAGAGCAGCACAGAGCAGCTACGCTTACACTTCCTGAAAACCCAGGATGAGATTAACAAGATCATGGGCAAACCTCAAACCAATGGGGCAGCCGAAGCGTTAGAGGAGGCGAAGCTCGCGGCCATCGAATACGGTAAGGCGCTCTCTGAAGACGCGAACAAGATGAAAGAACTCATGAAAGCTAACGGTGTTAGCACATGGGGCGCTTTCGTCTCTCAGTTCACCGGTAAAGGAATGGCGGGTACTGCGAACGCTGCCGGTTCGATTTCGTCTTTTGAAGGTGACCTCTCCGACCTCGGTTATAAATACGCTGAGGCGATGCGTTCAGGTAACAAGCAAGTCGCTGCCGATCTCCAGAAGCAGATCAACGATAAGATGTCTGCTGCCCAGTCATGGGGCAAGAACACGCTATCAGGGTTTGAAGCCTCTAAGAACGTGCAAGGCGCTCTCAATCCTGCTGCCAATGTTGCGATGCTTCAAGGTTGGCTCACGTCCCTTAGTGACCGCACGGAGAATCACCAAGCGGACAGCGATTCACGCGGCGAAGATGCCAAGCTGAAAGTTGCCCAGGCCAATGCTGAAGCAGCACGCGCTACTAAGGAATGGGCAGAGAAATTCAGCAATAGCGGTAAAGAGCTAGCGAGCAAGCTAGAGGAGATGGTCAACGAGTACAACAGAACTCCAGCCCTCATTCCCGCTCGTCCAGTCACCGGTTTCTTTGGTCAGCAGTTTGCACCTCAACCCAGTAGCGGGTTGCTGCCCAATACAACGAACGCGCTCAAAGACGTTGAAGCTGATAGCCGAGTCCGTGAGCAAAACATCACTCTCTTAGGTTCTCTGAATGTGCAACTCGATAAGGCACGCTTTGAGTATCAAGCGCAGATGATCGAGATTCAGCGCTCTAACGGTACGCTGACGGCTGCCGACGCTGCACAGGCGACAAGCATTCTTCATCTCCAAGAATACAACGACGCTCTCTCAAAGCTGACTGAGCAGATGAAGAACGGTGATCCCGTTGCGAAGATGGCAACTCAGCGTCAAATCGACGTAACGAATCAGAACCGACAGACCCAGGTTGCTACCGATAACAACTCAATCAATGCGACCTCGCTAACATATCAGCTTGGACAGTTCGCCTCAGCGTTACAGGACACGACAAGCCAGCTTCGCAACGTCATCGAAAGCACCATCAACGGCCTGAACGATGACATCCTGAGCGGCAAGGGCTTCAAGAAAACGGGCTCGGATGCGTTCAGAAGTCTAGGCAAGATGGGGCTCGAAAACGTAGAGGGCAAAGCGTTAGGCGCTCTCGGTATTAAGGGTGCTGGCAAGTTGGGTACAAAGGGCAACCCGATGTACGTGACTATGGACGGCGCTACTGGTGCGGTTAAAGCATCTCTGCCCAATCTCCCCGGCTTTGGTGGTGAATGGGGAAGCAGTAGCAGCAAGAGCAGCGGCGGTGGTGGCATTCTTAGCGGCCTCGGTTCGATTGCCGGAAAGATTCTCGGCTTCGCAGGCGGCGGTGACATTGACCCAAGTATGGGGTCCGTTTTGGTTGGAGAACTTGGACCTGAGTTGGTAACCCCCCGGTCAGCCGGAACAGTAGTGCCAAATAAGAAAGCATTCGGCGGCGGTGACACTCATAACAACATCACAGTGAATCACTCGACCGATCCCGCAGCCACGCATACGGCAGTGCTCCGAGCATTAAAGGCTACGCATGACACGAGTGTGAAGAACTCGCAGCAGGTAGCGCATGAAAAACAGAGACGCACTCCGGCCTCTGCACGTAATCGATAAACGCTAACAATTCATAACGAACACTAGGCAGGGCTTCGGCTCTGCCTTTCTTATTTAAAGGAGGATTTTTGACAGCATCCGTTACCCGCATTCTGTACGACCGCAAGTCCGCTGCCGAGCAGCTTTCAATTAGCGTTCGCAGCCTTGATCACCTCGTGGCCAATAAGCGTCTCAACTTCCGACGCATCGGACGTCGCGTCCTGATTCCGCATTCGGAACTCGTCAGGTTTGCGAGAGCGGATCACTTCGAGATCAAAGAAGCAGCATGATATTCCCGCCCCACATGGCCTTTGCCCGGCTGTGTGGGGCTTTTTTTCTTATGTCGAAACTGATCTTTGGTGGGAAAATTGAGATTAAATCGATCCATGGCAGAAGAAGAAAAGAAAGAAGAACTCGTAGCGCCATCCGTTTCGGGCTTCTATAAATTGGTTAGCACACAGAAGCCTTGGTTGATCGTCGTTGTTGTTCTGGTGCTGTGCGCGTGCTTAGGTGTCGCCATCTTCACTGGAGTGACCGAAGAGATCACCCACAGATGGTGGTGGGAGAGGCATACTGCAGAGACGCCTCCAAGCCCCTCCGTTACAGCGGGAGCTTTGCCAGCTTCAAACCAACCTCACGACGCGCCAACACCGACAGCGCATCCTCAAGCGAAGTCGAGGCAAGAATCTGCTCCTGTGAAGCCGCAAGCCGTCGAGTCAAATGACTCTAAACAGAAGAATATTTCTCAGACCCACACTCCTTCGATTGGATCAGTCACAGGAGATCAAAATGTGACTGGAAATGTCGTTACAGGAAATCAAAATATCGTCGGAAACAATAACCAACTGAACCTTGGATTGTTTCCCCCTCGGCATTTACAACAGGGTCTTATAAGCTCATCGTTGACGTATTTGTCGGTTTCCCCGGCGAGCGTGACGATTCTCTATCCACAAGGCGATAGCGAAGCGTACAGCTATGGGTCTGAAATAGCTGGAATGCTCCGGTCAGCCGGGTGGAAGGTGGACGGCCCACAGGGGGTTCTCTTTTTTAGCCACGGTGCTCCTGGCTATGGAGTGAGTATCCAGTATCGGGGCGATATGATAAAGCCGGGCCAACCAGTGCCAGTCGACTTGAATGCCGCCTGGGGACGGTTATGGCAAGTTTTGGAGACGATGCAAGGAGGTACTGACCTTTACTGCAATCCATCGCCTAATATGCCTGACAGCAATATACACATCGAGGTGCACACAAATCCCAAGGCCAAGAGGCAATAGTGCCATAGAATGATTCAGTCTTCGTTATATGCGCCTTACTTGACCAGAAGAGTCAGTCTGGTGCATTCTCAGGAGAATGCAAGTCGAACGTGGTCTATTTGAGAAGGTTCCCGGCTCTGGTGTCTGGTGGATACGCTACACCGATGGACAGGGCAAGTATCGACGTGAAAAGGTTGGCCGCAGGGCAGACGCTAAGACCCTACTCGACAAACGACGCACTGAGACGCTACAGCGTAAGAAGCTGCCAGAGAAGTTCCGAGTCAAAGCTGTCAGGTTCCATGAGCTATGCGCCGACGCACTGGAACACAGCAAGCACTCGAACAAGGATGACAGCACGTATGAGCTACAGTTGAAGGTCAATTCCCTGCTGCCAGTCTTTGGTGACCGGGAAGCGTCAGCCATCACGAAGTCAGAACTCGAACGCTGGCTGGGTCACGAGATGACAGAACGCGGTTGGAAGCCATCATCACGTAACAGGTGGCAAGCTGCACTGAGTCTCATCTTTCGTGTGGGACTCGATAACGGCAAGATCGAGAACAACCCGGCGTCACGCATCAGGCGCAAGACTGAGAACAATGACAAGGTGCGCTACCTGTCAGCCGATGAGGAAACGGCGCTGCGTCAAGCTATTAAAGACCCGCTACATTGGGCAGCGGTTGAACTTTCGATTCACACAGGCATGCGGCAGTCGGAGCAGTATTCGCTCAAGTGGTCACAAGTTGACTTCAACCGTAAGCAGATTCACTTACCGACAACGAAGAACGGCAAGCCTCGCACTATACCGCTCAACGCTAACGCTCTGGCTGCCCTACAGACGCTCAGGAACGACAAGGACGTTGTATTCTCTGCGACCGTCTCTGGTGCGCGTGGGTGGTTCAAGGATGCGGTCACACGTGCCAATCTGAAAGACTACACGTGGCATTGCAACCGCCATACCTTTGCAAGTAGACTGGTTATGGCAGGAGTTGACCTGAGAACGGTTGGCGAACTGCTAGGACATCGGACTGCACAAATGACACTCAGGTACTCGCATCTCGCACCAGAGCACACAGCGTCAGCCGTAGACCGCATTAGCACAGTAGTTAGCACCACAGTAGCACCAGCGACGGTTAGCACCGGGACCGCAACCGTAAATAGCTGATAAATAAGGGGAGAGGTGGCAGAGCCCGGTTGAATGCACCTGACTCGAAATCAGGCATGGGGGTAACTCCATCGGGGGTTCGAATCCCTCCCTCTCCGCCAGTCTTCCCGTTAAGTTATTCACTCTAAACATAAATAACTGAAACTAAACGGTATGGTTCCCTGCTGGTACTGTGGCATACGTTGCATATGTTGCCGTTGACAGGCATGGTTGCGGCTTTTGCATGTAAAAACAAGAGGCGCATGTCAACGCTCAAAATCTGAGCAGAACTGTCGTCCATCATTAAGGAACTGCTATCGCCGGTTCCATGCAGCGTCGATGTATTTTTGTGTTACATTCTCGCCATCATGCTGAAGGTATTGACGATAGTTGGTATTTGGGGAGCACTCCTGTTTGGGTGGCCATGCGTGGCCAAAGATCAACAGCCTCAGCCCAACCCAAAAGACAACAAAACAACACAAGCCGAACGGCCAATCCCAGCAATGCATGTGATTATTGATCCATCTCCCACCTCAGAACATCCCAAGGCCGGAGCCGACAACGGCAAAAAGGCATTCGAAGAGAAACCGTTGCCACGGTTCATAAGACCTGAATGGGTCAACGTATACATCACGGCAATTTACGTGGTCATTGCCGGATTGACTCTGTGGGCCATCAAAAAACAGGCTGATTTGATCGAGGCCAGTGGCGCGGTTGCAGAACAGAGCGCCAAAGCCGCCGAGATCTCGGCTAAAGCTGCTCTCCGAGGAATGGAGTTGGCTGGAAAGAGTTTCGACGTTTTCAAAGATAGCGTTGAAGCGGCTATGGTGACGGCGAAGGCTACTGCCATTAGCGCTCTGGCCTCAGAGGAAAGTGCGAAGGCAGCTAACGCGCAAATCAAAATGATGAAAAATAAAGAGCGTGCGCGTATTCAGGTCACCCCGGCGAAGATCGATATTGTTGATGCTGATGAGCCCAACAATATAGGACTTGAGTTCTTGAATATCGGCCCAACTAGCGCTTTTGGCGTCAGGGTTGACGCGGGAGGGCGCATCACGGTTACGGGCCTTGAGTCCGAAGAGGGTGAATATACCGACTTAGCCATTTCCAGTCTGCTCAAGCCTGACACTTCGGATTCTTCGTGGGTTGTGTGTTGTTTCCCCATTCAATGGGAGGATGAAGTTTTGTACGCAAACGCCAAAATCAGAATTGAAGTAAAAGGGAAAGTTAGGTATGAGGATGTTTTCGGCGATATTCACGCTGAGGAATTTGCTTTCAGGATGAGTGTTTATGGGCTGTCTCAGATGCCTAGCCGTAAAGTCAAGTTGAAGCTGATGCGGGACTGGCACCCGTTCTCCCCAGATGAGTGGGTTTCTTAGTACGCCAATCGGCCAAAACCAAATTGGGAGACTACCCAATTTGTCGCCAGGTTTGCCATCCGTCGCGGGACTTGCTAATCTATTCACGGAGCCTTGAATGCTCATTTGGCGACCTCTTGCCACTTCTAAATAGAGGATTCCTGATACCTTTGAAGCCCTGACTCGGGCAAGATTTGAGCGCAGCGGAATGACGCGGCCTTGGGACGCCGGTAGTTCTATCTATCCCGCTGGCGAATAAAGAGTCTCAGGTTCCCATTTGGAACACCAGATCGATAGCACCCTCGTGGATCGACTCGCAAAGTCTCCATCTGCCCTAACTGTCTCCCAACTGGCCAAGCTGCTTTCCCTCAATCGAAGCACGGTCCATAGAATGGCGACTGCCGGTCGCATCCCGGTGATCAGAATCGGGTCCAGCCTACGATTCGATCCTGCTCGAACCGCGCAGTGGTTACGTCAGCGGGAGGTGCTTTAATGGCTAACCTCCATCAGCGTGGAATGAGTAGCAACCCCTTCGCAGGTTGCACTCGCCTCGACAAGCTTGAGATGATCGCCTTCGCCAGCGGATCGGATTCGGGATACAAGATCCTCGCGCTGGAAGTCACTCGGCAAGCGGCGCACGAATATTTGTATTTCGGCCTCGGATCGAACTACATCACCGCACAGCAGTTCATAGACTCAGCGAACTGGATTCTCAATGTTCGCAGCTACGATCCTGATTCATGGATTGCTGATCGGGAGTGCAAGCAGCTCACCGTCAACGATGACGGCTGCAAACAATACGTCACAGTATCACTTACATGTGTAGAGATGGGACTGTGCTGCGTCGATCAGTGGTTTTCATTGACTGGAATCCAGATGCCTCTGGATTCGTTCGTGGATGCAGTCAGGGCGCGGCGTAAACAGATCGTCACCGAGAACTCTGCGCAGATCGCGCAGCACCTCGGCGTCGTGATGACCGATGCTGTCATCGACATGCTGACAGACCCGCGTAGTGAAGACCAGCTTGCCAAGGCCCTCGAAGCCAATCAGATTGATCTGGAGGTGGCGGCATGAATGAGCGATATGAGCAGTATCTGGAAGTGCTGGACAAGCTCCAAGAGATCGAGCAGTTCAACAGAGCCATAGATAGCAGCGCAGGCGAACAAGGTATACCACCCGGAATGCGCCGTCGCTATGATGGTGGTCTTTATTGGCCATCTAGCGATGACGGGTAGACCGTATAGACAATCACACTCTAAGAGGGTGGCTCTCGGGCCACCCTTTTCGTCCGTCTGGTGGCAATTGTGGATCGAACTGTGACCACTACATATTGTGGTCGAATCCTAAGCCACAAGATGTTGTGTTTGCCGAGTTTAAATAAATACCTTAGCCAGACCTTGGTTTACTCAGAGAAACCGTGGATTTACTCGAATGTGCTACTCGGACCCTCTGGAAATCCTGTACTGATCTGTCATGTCGGTGGCGCGGCCTGTGGACTGGGATTACTGTGCGGAGAGCTAGACACCCGGCTATCGGGTCGGTCGGAGCCGCCCTACCGCCTGACCGATGGGTTTTTACTTGGGGTGGTTAGCGTCTGTTCGGCGTGCGCCAAGCATCCGGCAGGGCGGATCACCTAGGACAGTTCAGCAGCATTCAGTCACAGACTGACATGCCACATCGTCCAAAAATCACCTCCGGCACAGTGAGTATAGAAAAGTGAAGATTTCCACAAGGTCAACCAGGCGATTGGGCCTGATTCTCCCATACTAGACAGAACCGTGAGCTGGTTCCGTTCCGACTGTTTGGATCGACCCTTCTCGAATGCCATAGTCATAACAGGATTGGAACCAAGATGAAGCGCAGCAACGGTTTCCGGAAGAAAAATGTGGATTATCTGATAGGCCAGCAGTATGGCAGACTGACGATAACCGGACAGTCACCGCTTGCTGGGCGTATACAGTGCCGCTGTGAATGCGGCACGTTCACGGAGCCGATTATGGCGAAGGTCATATCTGGCCACACTCTATCTTGCGGATGCCTCAAAGCCGAGAACTTCATAGCGTATTGGAATGAGCGTGCAGAGAAAATACCGCTGCTAGTGCGCCGCGCTGTATTCAGCCGTATTGCTGCTGGCCTTTACGATCACCGCGTAGCTGTCGAATTCGCAATGGACCGTGCGATGGTCGGAGCGATAGGCCGGATTCAAGCTGACTGGCTTATTCGGGAATACGGCGACCGGGTACAATCAGCCCATTCTTCAGCCTGCGACCTGTATGCCGGTGAAGTGGCTTTTCTCCGAAAGCACCGCAACCGTGGACCGAATATCCCTCTGCCAGAGATGACTCTGGCAGAGCTTGAGGAAGCATGTCCCGGCCTGATCGACGCCGTGAAAGCTGAGATGGAACGTAAGGCGGAACTCAAGAAAGCAGCATGAAGTAACCGGACGGTTACTGTTTGGCTCATCGCCCCGATGGGCCATACTTAAATCATCGTACTGGTCTGCACCATAACTTCCGTCCGGGAGTCCTGACAGGCCAGAATTGAGGGTGCGATCCTCGCACCCTCCACCATTCCACTCCGATCCTCACTGCAGGACAGCAGCGCCATCTCAGGCGCACCTCGGAGAAACACCTGTGAAGACAATCCCATTGACAAACGGACAGTATGCCACTGTTGACGATGCAGACTATCAATCGTTATCTGCCTGCGGCTGGCACTCACGCTGGAACGAGTCAACATCATCGTGGTATGCAGTCCGCTCTGCTGACATCAGCGAAGGCGTAGGAACAGTCCAGATGTCTCGACAGATTCTTGGGCTCACTCCCGGCGATCCGCGACAGGCTGATCATCGGAACCACGACACCCTCGACAACCGACGCGAGAACCTACGTGTAGCTACTCGCAGCGAGAACTGTAGGAACCGGATGCGCCGAGTTGATAATCGCTCAGGCTTCAAGGGTGTTTCATGGAACCGTGAGCGTGGGCAATGGCGAGCACAAATCTGGACAGGCTCAACGAACAAACTACTTGGCACTTTCGCCGATCCAGTCAGTGCAGCGAAGGCCTACGACGAAGCAGCCTGTGAGCGGCATGGCGAATTTGCTCTGCTAAACTTCCCTCTCAGTCAGACAGCGGCCCAGGAGGCGGCATGAAATATACGGTAGACATGCGATTGCACCTGATCGAGCGACTGCTGCAGATAGTAATTGAGATTACGGCGCGAGCTTCAGACGCTTCTATTCGAACAGTCTGATCCAGAACAGAAGTAGCCCTCCGGCACGGCATCCGACCGCGCCATCATATCCGCCTCGATGCGCCTGACGCACAAACCCACCCGAAAGATTCCGATGAAGAATTTCCTGCCTGAACCGATCCGCAAACCAGAATTCGTTCCCGTTGGAGCTGTGTCACGTCTGCGCTCACGCTCTCTCAATCCTGGACCCGATATCCTCGACGGCTGTTTCGCTGGTGATCCCGAATCTCTTGCCATCGCAGACGCTTGGCGCTTTCGCTTTCCTGTCCGTCACGTCACCCAGGCGGAGTTGAACGCGATGAACGTCACCCCTGCTGTGTTTGGAGGCGCGTAGTGGCCGAGAGCTACAGTAAGCAGGCGCAGAAGCTGAACGCGCTGTTCGCGGCATGGAAAGCAGACCCAGCCGCGAATGAAGCAGCATTGTTTGACGGTGTTCAGCGCTATGCCTTTTATCGTTTTCGTGACGTGGACATATCGCAGGATGTGTGCCTCCGCGTGTTCAAGTCGCTGTCTTCCTTCGACTCATCACGAGGTGAGTTTTTCCATTGGCTCTGCGCCATCTGCACCAGATCGCGCGCAACGCAGTACAGCAAGGACCAGCGAACAGTTCAGACTATAGATGCCGAACTGAACGAGGAATGGTGCCAGCCGCAACGAGACGAAGGCTGGCTCGTCATTGACATGGGTAGGCTACCGGACCAGAAGGCTCGTCGTATGGTTACACTGCTGACCGCCGGACACACTGTATCGGAGATAGCCGCGATGAGCGGCGTTTCAAGGCAGGCGGTACATCAGTATTTCCATCGTCTGTCATGCCGCGTTGACAAACAGCCATTCCCCAAGGAAGTACATGCATAGATAGGCATCAACCTTTCCGGCAGCGGCAGGCCGACGCGCCATAACGCGCAGACTGAACGTGCCGCATCCTCCCATCACACTCAAGCGGCCTTGCAAATACGCAGAGCCGCTCCCGCCTTAAAGGATTCCCATGAGCAACGTTTGCGTCGAGATCGGCTACGACATCAAAGTAGCCGCGATTGATACCGAGCATGCCGTAGTCGCTGCCGTCCAGTTCCTCCCCAAGGCTGCTGCCGTTATCGCCAGTGCAATCACAGATCAGCCTGAAGTAAAGTCTGCCGTGCTGGGACTGGTGCAGAGAGCGGAGACCGTTGTGGGTGACGTAACGGGCGCGGCCGTCGACAAAGGAATCAACCTTGCTGAAGATGCAAAAGCGCTTGCAGATGCCGAAGTATTCTTCACGTGGTTCAAGAGCAGCTTCGTTCCTGTCATTGAGCAGGTGTATGCCGAAGTTAAGACTGACATCCAGTAACACCGATGCCGTCACGACCATCACATCCATGTCGGCATGCGGGCTGTCCTGCTCTTTGTGAATCCGGTTACTGCAATGCCCATAAGGATCGTGAGCGCAGCGAGAAGCGACAGCGCGAACAATGGAGAGGAACGGCGGCCAGCCGAGGATACGATGCCGCGTGGCAACGTGTAAGGTTGCAGGCTTTACATCGTGACGGATACCTATGCAGGCATTGCCTATCATCCGGTAAAGTCACACCGGCCCAAGATGTCGATCACATTGAGCCGTTGAGCCGTGCTGGATCAAGACTGGATCTCGAGAATCTGCAGAGCATCTGCAGACGATGTCACCGCAAAAAAACCCATAGAGACACCAGGCATTTCTGACATATCCGTTTCATTCAATCTGATAGCTGGTCTCATTTCCGGCGCTGCAATAGCGAAGTTCTGGCTTTCCATCTATGTTTTGCACCTTCATGCAGATCGTAAGCCACTGATGTCTCATCGAGACGTCGTCATAATCCAAACGACCAAGAAAGTACATATCGTAATTCTGACTCATAACCATGTCATAGGCCTGTTGCGGTAATGGCTGACTCTCTCGTGGATGCATGTCCACTTCCCCAAGTGGGCCAATAACTGGTAGCGGAAGATCTGGAACCGCGTTGCGAGATTTAGACACAAGGCTCTCAATTTGGCTCTGGCTCGCATTACGTTTCAGGACCGTGCCTCCTAAGAAGATTGCTTTCAAGTTCAGAGCAGGAGTCCGGCCACTGTTCGAGAAGGTTATAGTTGCTTCGGGAACATGACCTCCCTCGAAACTTAACAACTCATAGTGTTTGATCGCTATCCAAGCGCGGCGCTCTAACCTGGTATTCTGCTTCGTTTCCTCAAGAGTCCTCTGGAATGCCTTCTCAGATGACAAACGCGTCTTGTCTAGCAGGCCCGCTTGAGTGTTTAAGGTTTCGGCAGCTTGTTGCATCCCGTGGCTAATTGCGTCGGCACTCTGAGCAAAGCTCTGGGCGGCTTTAGCATTCCTCTGAGAGGCGTCTATAAGCTGATCGGTCTGCTTGGCAGCATCAGCCATGATCTTCGTCTGCAGATACATGATCTTGACTTGAAATGCAGCGCATATGACTAGAGCGAGTGTGAAAGCCGCAATTACCCAATGCGGCCAACCGGAATCATGCGATTCCTCTAGACCAACTTTATGGCCTCTGAAGAATAATCCGTTTAATCCAAGTGTCCTCACAGGCATCGTGTCTACCTCAAGTGAGATACGTCGCAGAAATAAGAATTGCGGGCCCACGTGACAACTGGAAGAACTGCTAAGGGTATGGGGTGTAAATCTCCCAGTCAATAGATTTGTCTAGACCACGCCCTGGGCACATTTTCACGGCCGCGAAATATAGGCTGGGGTATTAGACCCGGTCTTCATCTGGGATATTGTGAAGTGAGGCCGCGCTGTCTTTGCGCGAGGCCGCCCGTTTGAGAAAGAAGGCAAAGATACCAGCCGCAAAGATGAAGCCACCACCGCCAGGAAGCCCATATTTGATCCAATAATCAGGGTCCCCTTCAAGAAGCCGCTTCAGGCTTTCTCCTATTCCAGGAACCTTCACATCGACCGCGGCGCTGTAAACGGGAAGCTCCCTAAGAATCTTGTCATCCTTACCTGGGTAGAGCACCCAAGCCTGGATTCGTAGTTTCTGTTTCCTACCTGTGTACTTTGGTGTGACCATCCAGTGCCAAGTTGTGCTGCCATTTAGCGGTACGAATTGAATCTCCCCGGCATCGCCCTCTTCAACGATATTGAACTCATCGGGGTTGTCCGGACACGACACTACCACCTTCATTCGATCCGAAACCTTGAGGGCTCCGCCCCCTGTTGCTTCGACCAGTTGATCTGCCAACTCTGATTTAGGTCCGCGGATTACTACGGATACGGTTGCCGCGTGCTTCCAATACATAACATCTGGTGCGTTGTATTGAACGTTCCCAAGAGGAAGCTTGCCATACCAGAGCGACACAACCTGCTGCAGCTCAAGATCACGTGACATAGAATGCTTTCGCTGGGGGGAGTGATAAAGACCATAGCCGCCCCCTCCTCCTACTAGTCCTCCTGCCGCTAGTCCCCCAATAAAAGCGCCGGACCCACTGAAGGGAACACCATTGTAGCCATACCACTTGCTCTCCCCTTGGCCCTTCTCATACGTGTACCTCCGGCCTTTCTCATACTTTCTTCTCCCGTATGTCTCTGCCTGTAGCCATAGTGGATATTCCACCTGTAATGGAGCTTTCTGCCGTTCTGATTCGACGAGAGGCACAGTGACTTGGATATTCGGTATTTCGGTTTCTAGTGCTGGGCTCTGTAGTCTTGGTGTCTGTACTTGGTATCGTGGTGTCCTGACATCGATCTCGTGATGACATCCAATACACAAAAAGACAATTAGCATGGCCGCAATCGGACGCATCATAGCGCAGCTTTCTGAGTCGGCTTTCTGATATGCGGGGGAGCAGTTACTAGGCCGGGATTAAGCGGATTCATTATTTCTCACTTTGGGCCTTCCGACAATATGAAACTTAGTCACCTCATTCCTGACCACAAAAACGCCAACAAAGGCACAAAACGTGGCCACAAAGCTGTTGAAGACAGTCTGAAGCTCTATGGTGCAGGACGCAGTATCCTCATCGACAAAAATGGCGCAATCATCGCTGGAAATAAGACGGCAGCCAACGCCGCCGCAGCCGGGATCGAGGATGTAGTAGTCATCCCGTCAGACGGCACAAAGATCATAGCTGTCCAGAGGACCGACCTTGACATCAATGATACGAAGGCGAAGGAACTTGCCATCGCCGATAATCGCGCTGCTGAACTTGGCCTTGCCTGGGACCCTGAAGTACTCAGTTCGCTTGCAACTGAGTTAGACCTTCAGCCATTCTTCACCGATGCGGAACTGCATCATCTCCTGCCTCCAGATCAAGACGCAGAAGAAGATGCCGAATTTGAAGTTCCTGCAGAACCAGTAACCAAGCCCGGTGATCTATACGTCCTCGACAAGCATCGGCTTCTATGCGGCAACTCAACATCGGCAACCGATGTTGAACGCTTGCTCAACGGTGCGGCACCTCACCTGATGGTCACCGATCCGCCCTACGGGGTTTCGTATGATCCCACGTGGCGTGATGGCAAAGGCGGCTTCTCCACAGCAGCAGTGAAGATGCGCGGTATTGTGCAGAATGACGATCAGGCGGACTGGCGCGAAGCATGGTCACTCTTCCCAGGCGACGTCTGCTATGTATGGCACGGCGCATTGCACTCCTCACTCGTCGCCCAGAGTCTGATTGACTGCGGCTTCAACATACGCAGCCAGATCATCTGGGCGAAGCAGCAGGGCGTTTTCAGCAGAGGTGATTATCACTGGCAGCATGAACCGTGCTGGTATGCGGTAAAGAAGGGCCGCACTGGTCATTGGGCCGGTGATCGGAAGCAGTCAACAGTCTGGGAGATTCAATCTCTTAACCCTACTGGTAACCGTGAGGAAGAGCGCGTCGGTCATGGCACACAGAAGCCAGTTGAATGCATGCGCCGACCGATTCTGAACAACAGTAAACGTAGCGATATCGTGTATGACCCGTTTCTCGGTTCAGGCTCAACCCTCATCGCAGCAGAATCAGAGGATCGCATCTGCTACGGCATGGAACTCGATCCCGCGTATTGCGACATGATTGTCCGCCGGTGGGAAAAGATTACAGGCAAGAAAGCTGAAAGACTTACCGCAGATCCAATCTATGACGCAGCCTGACGTTGCCCGGGGGGGGGGTTCCATCTGGGCCGTCACAATCCCTCAAGGCCGCGTCATTGTCGCGACAAAAGCCGAAGCTGACGCACTGTCGGCCTATCTAAGAAATCAATTATGCCCCCAGGACGCAAACCCAAGCCAACCGCATTGAAGGCTCTCGCGGGAAACCCTGGCAAGCGTGCGTTGAATCGTAATGAGCCGAGGCCAGCCGGAATTCCCACCGCTCCGAAGCATCTTGATAGAGAAGCCAAGCGAGAATGGAAAAGGGTCAGCTCTGAACTCATCGCACTCGGCCTGCTCACATCGGTAGACCGCGCAGCCCTTGCTGCATACTGTGCAGCGTACTCACGCTGGATCACCGCCGAAGAGAACGTGCAGAAGTTTGGCCCAGTCATAAAATCTCCGAAATCCGGCTACCCGATCCAAAATCCATTCCTCGGCATAGCCAACACTGCGCTCGACCAGATGCGGAAGTTTCTAACTGAATTCGGCATGACCCCCGCCAGCCGATCCCGCCTGAGCGTTGATGCAGCAGCAACCAGCAGCGACCCATTCGCCGAGTTCATGCAGTCCATCGGCGGCAGCGACATAGAAGCCACCAAAATCCCATCGAATGATACACAGGAAACCCAGCTACAGCCGGAGAGCGCATGACTATGCTCGTAATGTTGTAGACGGCAAGATACTCGCATCGAAATGGATTCGCCTCGCCTGTGCCAGACACATCGATGACCTAAACAAGCCAGACTTACGGTGGCATTACGACGCATCCCACGCTGACCGAGTATGCGCCTGGATGGAACGTCATCCGCACGAAAAAGGCGCAAAACAGGGACAGCCCTTCCTTCTGGAAAATTGGCAAATCTGGCTAGTCTGCTCGATCTTCGGTTGGACAGACGAAACAGGGACGCGCAAGTATCGCGAGGCCCTTCTTCTTTGCCCTCGTGGACAAGGTAAATCACCCCTCGCCGCTCTCATTGCGATCTGGATGACATTCTTCGATGGCGAAAAGGGAGCGGAAACGCTCACCGCCGCGACAACTGAGAAGCAGGCCAAGGAAGTATTCGGCCCAGCGCAACATTTCATTCGCGAAGTCCCAGCGTACAAGAAACTTGGCATCACCGCCGCCGCGAAGTCGATCTTCAACACGACAACACGTGCAAAGTTTCATGCAGTCATCGGCAAAGCTAAGTATGGCTCGGCTCCTTATTGCTGCATCATGGACGAGGCGCATCAGCTTCCCGACTCGCAGCAGTACGACAACTTCAGGACCGGCCTTGCAAAGCGTCGGAACTCATTGCTCCTGACCGTAACCACGGCGGGAGTATCGAGTACCGAAAACCCGGCGTATCAGTTACATCTTCGCCGCTATCTACATGGCGGACGAAAGCGTTGAGTGGTCATCACTCGAAGCCCTACAGATGGCCAACCCGAACCTGGGTGTGTCCATCGACACAGAGGCTCTTCTGCTCGATCAGGCAGAAGCCACTCGCAATCCAGCGCGGCAGAATGCATTCCGCGCCATGCACCTCAATCAGTGGATGAGCGCAGGCAGTGCCTGGATGAACATGCAGGCGTGGCATAAATGCTACGATCCGGTGCTTACTGCAGAATCTATAAAAGGTCTGCCTTGCTGGCTTGGTTCCGATCTTGCCTCGAAGCTCGACCTCTCTGCCACGGTTTCGTTATTCCGCAATGACGGCAACGGCGACAAGCCTCATTACTACGCGCTCTGCCGTGCCTATCTTCCTCTGGATCGCGTTAACGATCCGGCGAATCAGCACTACCAACGATGGGCCAAGCAGGGCCACCTGATTGCCACTCCCGGCAGCAGCATCGACTACTCGAAGATTGAAGCTGACACCATTGCCGACATAGGCGCTTATCAAGTCAAGGAACTTGCTTACGACCCAAGATATGCCGATCAGTTTAGCCAGCGAACATCTGAGCAGACAGGCATTCCTCGCGTAGAGGTACCGCCGTCGCCCGCTCTGCTTTCTCCCGCGATGAAAGAACTCGAAGCGGCGATCTACGATGGCCGCTTTCACCATGACGGACACCCAGTCCTCACATGGTGCATGTCAAACATCCTCACCCGTGAGACTTCGGTCGGCAACTACACGATGCCGGAGAAGGAACGACCTGAGAACAAGATCGACGCAGCTGTTGCGCTCTTCATAGCCATGAGCCGGGCGATGTTGGCTCCCTCCACCCCGAAGCAAACCTGGTCCCCCGAAGTC
>Ga0206841_1034_pt1 | contig 33665 bp, 25 predicted proteins | sample Alteio_BWOrgCont_25_FD_152851 | JGI IMG/M metagenome (GOLD analysis project Ga0206841, IMG submission 152851) | Enriched cells from forest soil in Barre Woods Harvard Forest LTER site, Petersham, Massachusetts, United States -... | ecosystem: Environmental > Terrestrial > Soil > Temperate forest >... | reverse complement strand
CAATAGTGTTAATCAGCGCCTGGCTGATAACATCATTGCTTAACCCTGCTGACGTGCCCAGTGTTATATTGGTGGAAACATCCCCTGTATAGCAAAAATATATTTGCTGGCCCGGCAGCCGGTTTATAATTTGCAGGCCGTTTGATATTTCCTGCGAATCATAATTGGTATGGAACTCCCATTCTTCTGTATAATCCCAGCGGTAATAACGGGTGGCATTGTTGGGGTCGTGGGTATTGGCATAAATATTTAACGTGCTGGGGGTTGTCTTCCAGGTAATGCTGTCAATCGGCGGGCTGACATTTACAGGGACGAAGTCTGAAAGATATTGTTCGCCATTTGACGTTTTTATACGTAAATGATATTGATTGGCTGCGCTTAAGTTTAGCGGGGCCGCGGCATAAACGCCGTTGCCCAATTCAGTTAAGGGATAGCTGCCGCCCTGGTTGCTTTCGATAGTTACCGTGGCTTTTAATTCGGGTTTTACGGTTGAGGCGCTGGTTATGTTTACCGTGCGGCTTAAATTAATGTAAGTTGAATCGGTTATATTGATCAGGCCCTCTACCACCAGGTAATTGCTAACGGCGGTTATTGGCGGCGGGGAATATGGCACTTTGCAGGTGGTTAACATTATGCCTGCCATAATAAAAAAAAGGCCCTTTAATACTTTTTTCATTTTGTCGTGTATCGCTATGGCGTAGTCAATGCAATATACCAACTAATCTCTAATTAACCAATCTTTAATCTCCCCTGCTATTTCCAATAAGGCGGCGGCGCGGTTTTCCCGCGCAGGGTACAATCAACACATTTGGGATCCGCCGCGAATGTGCCTATTGTGTCGCCTCGTTTAACAATAGGGTTAATAGGTATCAACTGAGTTGTAACGCTCTGGAAAGGAAGAACTCCCGGACCACCTGTACATAAATAATTTACAAACTCACATGTAGTGGGTATCCCGCACCCTTTACATATAGGGCAGCAATCCAGCGAATCTGCATCGCAAATTGGATAAAAAGGGATGGTTTGCCAACTTGTCGGCAACTGTGTTTTTTTTGTTATAAATATCCTTTGAGTGGTTATTGTCCCGGCGCTGATATAGCCGATAACCACTTCGGCAGGATTACTTACCGAGTGTATATTACCGATTGTGGCTGATGGCTGCGCGTCGAATATGCTGCCTAACTGTTGTGTATTTGTTTTGAGCAGGTTCCAGTAGTCGTAAGCATCTTTTGTCAGGGCATATTGTTTTACAAATATGCTGTATTCAAGGCCAATTTTTTCCGAACTGGACGGAATGGTGTTGATCAACGCCTGGCTGATGACATCATCAGTTAGCCCTGCGGAAGTGCCCAGCGTTACATTGGTGGAAACATCCCCGGTATAGCAAAAATATATTTGCTGGCCCGGCAGGCGGTTTATGATTTGCAGGCCGTTGGATATTTCCTGGGAATCATAATTGGTATGAAACTCCCACTCTTCGGTAAAATCCCAGCGGTAATAGCGGGTAGCGGTGTTAGGGTCGTGGGTATTGGCATAAATATTAAGTGTGCTACCGGTTGCTTTCCAGCTAATGCTGTCAATCGGCGGGCTGACATTTGCAGGGACAAAATCAGATGTATATTGTTCGCCATTGGATGTTTTTATCTGTAGCTGGTATTGGCTGGCCGGGTTCAGGTTTAACGGGGCGGCGGCGTAAACACCATTGCCCAATTCTTTTAACGGATAGGTATTGCCCTGGTTGCTTACAATATTTATGGTAGCTTTTAATTCGGGCTTTACGGTTGAAGGGCTGCTTATGCTTACCGTACGGCTTAGGTTGATATAAGTGGAATCGGTTATATTGATCAGGCCCTCCACCACTAAGTAATTATTATTAGCGGTTATCGGCGGAGGGGTATAGGGAACTTTGCAGGTGGTTAAATCCGCTATCAATAAAATATAAACTATATGTTTGATCCGCAACCGCATTGAACGTAAATATACAAAAAAATTGGCTACCCGCCGCTTTATCAAAGAGTAGATTTGACAACTTTTTAAAAGTTGTCAAATCTGTTTATTCATATAGGTTACTTAAATATCCCTGTAACTAACCACCCGTTTGTTTGGTCGCCCGAAGCGATATGCATAACGCCCGACTGATCAATGTTTACAATGCCGCCAAATGGGCCGGCCGTATAAACAGGCGATGCCGCGCCTGCTGTATTTATCATATAGATAACTTTTGGCGAAGTGATGCCGCCTGTGCCGTTACAAGCTAAAAAAATATTGTCGTTAACATCCACGGCCATTTCTGTTCCCGTAAAATTATAGTTGTTGTTTAAAAAAGTTGTTACTGTTCGTGTGGCTGAGATCTCGCGGATGTTACCGTCATTTACAAAAACATTACCCAAAGTATCAACAGCAATACCGGCAGTTAACGTTCCAAAAGTAGCGGAAGAAGCGGCGCCATTAATAGCCCCCGCTGTACCGTTCCCCGCGATGGTGTTTACCAGCCCGAACCGGTTTACTTCGCGTACCCTGTGGGCATCATTAACATACAGGTTTCCAAACCTGTCAATAGCTATGCCGGTGGGCGACATGAATTGCGCCGCCTGCCCTACCCCGTCAGCAGTTCCCGGTGTACCGCCGCCTGCAAGTATGCTTACCGCCCCGTTTGGTGTTATCTCATATATTCCCGCCGACACAACGGTATTGGTGCTTCCCGAAGTATAATATACCACGAATACATTACCGGCAACATCAGATACCAAGTTGCCCGCCAAAAAATTGCCTGCTCCGGGGTTTAGGGTTGCAAAGGTAGTGGTTACCCCGGCCGGGGTAATTTTGTATATGATGTTGTTATAATTGCCATAGATATTTCCCGCCGCGTCGGCAGAGACCGACTGAAGCTGGGGCGTGTTATAAGCGCTGGTTGTAAAAGTTTCGGTAATTGGTTTAAAAGCCGAGGGGTAAGTTAATGTGGCACTCCCTACAGTAATAATAATTTTGCCCGCAGTTACTTTTGCAGGTACGGTAACAACCAGCTTGCTTGCATTTACTGAATTTACGATAGTGGGCGTTCCATTGATGGTTACTGTATAATCGCTGAGTTTGGTGTCAAAAAAATTGCCGGTGATGGTTATAGCGCTATTGGGCAGGCCGCTTAATATATTAGTACCGGTAATATTAGGTACAGCATTCTGATCTTTTTTGCAGGCGGTTATAAAAAATATCCCGGCAATTACCAGGATCGTTTGTAAGTTTTTTTTGATAGGTATCATAGCTTTTTATACCCGCCCAATATCGGTATAAATTTTTGTCTGAACCATGATTTCTTGGATTAAAGGATGACCAGGATTCCGGTCGCTTTTTTAAAGCCGCAAAAATCAAGTTAATCTTCAAATCCTAAAAATCATGGTTCAGACAAAAGTGAATGCTTTCTACTGCAAACCCCAAACTGCAAACTCATCACTGCACCCTATACCGATACACAAACCTGCCGATATTCCCCTCATTATCAATGCCCTCAACAACAGCCCGGTAAGTTCCCTTTACATCCGAATTAAAATATTCAATTGGGATCTGGCCGGTATTATCGGTAGTGATATTTGGGTTCCAGTACACGGCGGTGCGGTTATCGGTTTTGCTTATATTTTCGACGGTGTATTTGGGTGTGTAAAACTCTTTCGCTTTATAAAAGCCGTTAAATTTGGTGTAGATAACACCCGGTACGCTTTTGTAGGCAATGGCATCATTGGTGTTTGCGCTACCCACTTTGGTGGTGATAACTAACAACCCGCCGCTGGCGGCTGTGCCATATACATTTAAATAGCTGCTGCTGTTTAAAACTTCGATGGTTTGTATCATGCTTACAATAATATTATTGTCGAGCATGTCCAAACTATTGCCCAGGGTTACTCCATCAACCATAAATACAATGGGCGGCACACTGGTAATTGACTGGGCCATGTGCATTGCAAAAAAGATATTATCCCCTTTTTTCAGTATACCCGGTATTTTAGCCTGTAAGCAATCTGATAGCAGTAAGCAACTCGCCAGATCAGCATCGGTTATTACCTGGTCGGCGTTGCCGGGGCCGTTCAAATTGGCCGAAGCGGTTACTTTTGCCTGCCATGGGGCAATTTCCGTGCCCGCGTTTTTACGGTTTTTAACGGTAACTTCTTTTAATGCAACCTTTTTAAGACTGTTGTTCCTGATGGTATCCCCTTTTTCGCCTATGCCTGCTGTGCCTGCAAATTGTTTGGTGGTGATGAGAATTATCCGGTCGTTGCCATTAGTGGGAGAAATGCCATATAATGTTCTAAATTCATCACCTCTTAATAATTTTACGTTCTCTATTTGATCAGGGTCTACCAAAGCATCTATATCCTGGTAATGATCTACTTTAAATCCATTAAGTACTATAGGTATGGGGTCATCTTCATCCTGTTGGTCTTTTGATTTATGATAAGTTATATCCAAAGTTTTTACTTTACTTACTATCATTGGGTTTGCGTCATAAATTTTACCATCTTTAACCAAAATATTTGGCACATTCGCCTCCAGGCCCATATTGGTCATCACCATTTCCTGCATTTTTTCCCCGCTTATTATTTTTTCAGGTGGTTTTGAGCCGTATAAGTTTGACTGGTCAGGTTTATCCACCTTATGGTCTTTAATGGTAACATCCTTTAATGCTTTGCCTTTGTTACCGGCAATAGCGTTCTTTTTTAGGGTATCGGGCTTTTCGTTTGCATTTGTTGTCCCTGCAAATTGCTTGGTGGTGATGATGATCATTTTATCGTTTGGGTTCATCGAATTAACGCCGTAAACTTCTTTAAATCCAAACCCCTGTACTACCTTTAAATTTTCAACAAGACTGGCATTTACTAACCACTCCAAGTCATTAACATTTATTTGAGATCCGTTAAGTATGATAGGAATAGGGACATCGTCTTGCGTTATTATACGGTCACCTAATCTTTTTGCGGCCAAGATTTTTACGGTCTCGCTTACATCATAAATTTTCCCATCTATATATTTAACGCCATCCACATTTGCGGCCAGCGCATGCGCAATATTTACATAGTCTGCTAATTTTTCGCCGGTCAGTATTTTAAGCGGCCTTGTTGAACCGTAAAGGTTTGACTTATCGGGCGGGTCTATTTTATGCTCTTTAATAGTTACATCCTTAAGCGTGTTGTTTTTGCCGAAATCAATGGGTTTATTAAAGTTCTTAAGCTTTATGGTGTCGGTACCGGCATAGCTTTTTGTGGTTAGCAGTACCACACCGGTAGCGGCTAAACTTATATTTTCTACATCAGCGGGGTCTATTAATTTTGCATAGTTTATTCCGTGCGGCAAGCCGTCATTTACTACAATACCGGTAACCGGAATAACACCCCAAACGAGATGACCGTTTTTATTCATCATCCCCGGGATTCTGTATTGTATGGCTTCATAAACTGAGTTATAGTTGCGGGCTTGTGCCATACTTAAATTAAACTGTTCTACACTGCCATAGTTATTATATTTAACAGCCTCATTTGCTTTTTTTTCTTTAATATCTACTTCTTTTAATTCCTTACCTGTCAAAATTGTATTGGCCTTTATATTGGCGGCCAACTGATTTGTATCTGCCTTTTCATTTGGACTTGTATTTCCCGCCATCCTCAAAAACGGCGGGGTATCATTTTCAGCAGCATCTGCAATATTGCTTTTGTAGATCACAGGCACGGTGCGGTTATTATCCAGTGCAATGTTTACATTTCTGCCGTCATTGGCCTTGCGGGCCTGGATAACCAGCTTGGTGCTGTCTGCAAATTCAACATTGTTCAGCACAAACCTGCCATCGGCATCTGTTGTGGTATCGATAACGGTTTTGGCAGCTAAAGCCAAAACGCTCAGCTTTCCTTTTGCAACAGGTTTGTCTGATGAGTTAGTTAAGGTACCCGATATGGATAACGATTTTTCAGGCTGGTAGGTTACCTGCGGGTAACGGTTATCCATAATCTCTTTCCATTCAAACCTGCGGTAACCCTGGGTGAGCATCAAAACGTCCAGGTCGGCATTAGTTTGATCGGTTATTTCGTTGAAGTAATAATTTGGTTCTTCAATATATCCTTTCAGGTCTGAGGTTAACAGGATATTGGACAGGATGGTACTTTCGGCATTTTCATTGGCGGTCAGCCGGTCCTCATTATATACGGTTAAAGAAAAACTGCCTTGCGCGGGTTTGTTTGAATTGTCCTTTGATGAAAAAGCCATATCCACTTTTTCCTTTGGCGCATAGGTTGTTTTTTCTGTTTTTAAGTTCAAGGTGAGCAGGTCGTTGTTGTTTTGGATAAATACCACCCGTTCGTTTAATGGTTCGTTTGTGGATGAGAAAAGGGTAAACTGCGCTATGCCTGTCGGGAACTTACTTTTTGATACCGATGCGGTAAACGATAAGTTATCCAGCTTACCCAGCGTGGTATAATAAATAGTTTCACCCGATTGCCCCGCCAAATAAAATGTAGTGCCCTTTTTTTCCTGTAAGGTTATATTATTCGTGGCTATGCGTACAGTAAGCTTTGTGCTGTCGCCTGTATTGTTGTTTACGGCTAATACAAAACCTTTTTCCTGGGCAATAGGTAATTTCGCCGTGATTGTTGTATTATCTGCCAATGTTATTTTTGCGGTATAGGTTTTACCTGCCTGCGGTGTTAGGGCGAATATGCCCATGCCTGCATGTTGCGAGGTAAATTCGGCAACTTCATTGTTTTCATTATCAACAATCGTCCCTTTTACAGCCGCGCCGAGGCCGTTGGTGCCGATGGCTTTGAAAGCTACCTTTGAGCGTACATCGTTTACCAACTGGCCTCCCTCAGGAAAAAACTGGATATCCGCATTTTCCTTTTGCAGGCTTACGGGTATGGTTTTATCAATAGTTACACCCGAAACCAGCTTGATATGGTTGATGACGTTTAACCTTTTCTGGCCGCCCGCTGCTTTATCCGAAAAAGCAAAAGCTAAATTGCCCCTATCATCGGTTATGCCTGTGCCTTTAAACAGCGTTGTGGTATCTGATTTTACTTCGTAGTTCACCACTTTATGATCGAACGGGCGGCCAAACTTATCGGTATAGGCTAATTTCGTATTTACCAGCCCCTCGCTGTTCTTTGCGGATACATCAATGGTTGAGGTAATAAATACCGCGCTGGTTTTGATATTGCCGATAGAAATGGTTGTATTAAAAAAGTAATCGGGCCCCGCATTGCGCATCCAGTTGGTATAGGCTCGTATCCTATAATTGCCGGGGACAAACTTATCATCCGTAGCAAACTCGCCGGACGAAATGCCGTTATTGTTTTTTAGCTGCAGGGATTTGATGATCTTATCCTTTGTATCTATCAATTCTACATACAAAATCCCGCTCAAAGCCGATGGCTGGTGATGGCCTCCAACTAATACATAGCCTTTAAACCAGATGGTATCGCCGATGCTATAGCCCGGTTTGTTAAACTGCAGGTAGGCTTTCTCTGTAGGCCTGCTGGCGGCCAGCTTTTGCAGTTTGGCGGCGATGGTGGTCAGCCTTGCGCTGTCGCTTTGCGAAAAGGCGATAAAGTGCAGGGATAAGATGAGCGATAAGGTAAGGTATAGTTTGTTCATAGCTAAATGATTACAACTACTAAAGTTACAGTTTTTTTATGACAAAAGCAAATGTTTGAACCGGGATTAGAGAAATCTAATGCTGCTAGGGGCCTACTGGCGTTTCGCCTCACCCCAACCCCTCTCCAATCGCATGCCGCCTTAGCTTTAGCGATGGCGCAAGGAGAGGGGCTTTAAAATGTGGACAATCAGAACCCTCTCCTTTGGAGAGGGCAGGGTGAGGCGACGATAAAGCTTATCCCGAACTCACTTTACTGAATGATCACCCCCTCCTCAACCTCGGTATGCGCGCTAAAATAACCCAGGGCGTTGTTGGACAAATTAGACGGGGGGTTTGATGGCGTGGTGCCTCCGCCCGAGCCGTTGTCCTGCTGCTGACTAAGGCTATACCAGTAAAGGAAAATATTTTTATCAATACCCTGTTCCTCAACAATTACCGTATCGCCTTTTACAATGGTAAAAGTATTTTGGTAAAGGTTAATATCAACAAACCCGCCGTCGGTAAACTCGTCATTGCTTACATAAATTGTTTTTGCCTGTACGCTGTTTACATACAAAACAAAGCGGTATTGGTTGGGAACATTTGCCGGGTCCTGGAAATTAACTGTTATTAACTGGCTGCCGGATTTAAAGGTGTCGGGCGCGTAAGTGAGCGGGCCGTACATTACAGGCGCGGGCATGGTGGAGCTGCCTGTATAGGTTACGCCGTTTGCCACTACGGTTAAGGTGTAGGTGAGCCCCGTTTTGCCGCTAAGGTTGCCTATGGTATAGGTGCCGGGCGTCGTTGTACTTTCGGTTAATTTATAGGTGTTTCCCTTGCCGTCACTTATGGTAACTGCGGCGCCGCTTATGGGCGGAAAAGTATTGGTATTGCCAAACGGCACCGACTGGCTTATGGTTACAACCTGCGTGCCGCGCAGGTTGGTTATATTACCTTCAATAACTATTTGCGTAGCCGCGTTATTGAGGTTAAGGTTGATAACTTTTTGGCAGGAAGAAACCGCCAGCAAAATTATTGCCGCCAGGAAAAGATATTTAAGTTTGATGATCTGCATGGCTAAAATTTAAAGTTCCAGGTTACAGAGGGAATAATGCCGAACAGGCTGGTTTCGACAGCTTCGGTTGTACCAGGGACAGTCTTGCTGTCCTGGAAAGTTATGGTATATGGGTTACGGCGGTTATAAACGTTGTAGATGCCAAACGTCCAGCTTGAATGATATTTTTTATGTTGTTTGCCTTCCAGCGTCGCGCCCAGGTCGAGGTGATCGGTTGGCGGTTCGCGGTAACCATTGCGTGAGCTGTAATAGAAAGTTGTTAGTCCGCCTACTTCGTATTTGCCGGTTGGATACGTGACCGCGTTGCCGGTTAAGTAAACAAAAGTGCCTGAAAGTTTCCAGCGTTTATTGAGATCGTAAATACCCACAACCGACAGGTTATGCGTGTGGTCGTAAGTATTAGGAAACCAATCGTTATTGTTGATGCTATTAAACTTCCCCTCGGTCCGCGACAGGGTGTAGCCTATCCAGCCGTTAAACTTTCCATATTTCTTCTTCAAAAAAAGTTCCAGTCCATAGGCCCGGCCTATGCCGTAAACCAATTGCGATTCGACATTTGGGTTGGAGATCAGTTGCGCGCCATTTTTATAATCGATCTGGTTTTGAAGCCATTTATAATACACCTCGCCCGAAAACTCAAAAGCGTTATCGCTAAAATTTTTAAAATAGCCGGTAGATACCTGGTCGCCTATTTCGGGTTTGATATTATTGCTGCTCAGCACATACAGGTCTGTAGGCGTGCTGCTGGTGGAGTTGTTAAGGATATGCACATTTTGGGTGTTGCGGTTATAGGATAGCTTAATGGAGTTTTGCTGATCCAGCACATAGCTGGCTGAAAAGCGCGGCTCGATATCAAAATAGCTTTTAACCAAACTGCCCGATCCGTAATTTGCCGAGGTGAGCACATTTCCCAGCGCATCGTAAGTATTGAATGTTCCCGGCCCCAATAAAAATATATCGCTGAAACGTGCGCCATATATCAAATTTATCTTTTCATTTACATGCCAGTCATCGCTTATATACGCCGCGGTCTCTATGCCATAGCGCGACTGCACCGTATTGTTATTACTTACCGAAGTCGACGTAGAGGTAACCGATCCCGGTTTCAGGTCGTGGTCGACTGCGTTAATGCCGAATGTCAGCGTATGCTTGGGGTTGATAAAATATTGAAAGTCTTCCTTTAAATTAAAGTCGTTTATGGCCGACGAGGCTGTAAACTGGTTGCCGGTGATAAAGCTTTGTATAGTATAATTATAGTTGCTGTAAATAAGTGATGTGTTTGAGAACAGCCTGCTGTTAAAGATATGGTTAAAGCGTAGTGTGCCCGTTGAATTGCCCCAGTTGGTGCCAAACGTATTTTGCAGGCCCAGCACATCCTTTCCAAAATATCCTGAAAGATAAAGGGTATTCTTATCATCAAAATGATAGTTGAACTTGGCGTTCAGGTCGTAAAAATAGAGGCTGCTGCCGCGTACGTTGGTATCGGTAGAAGCTTTTAAAAACAAATCGATATAAGTACGGCGCGCGCTGATCATAAATGAGCCTTTATCCTTTACAATGGGGCCCTCTAATTTTAACCGCGAGGAGATCAGGCCCAGGCCACCCTCGGCAGTAAATTCTTTGCTGTTGCCTTCGTTCATTTTCACATCCAAAACCGATGCAAGGCGACCACCATATTCCGCGGGCATTCCGCCCTTGTATAAGCTGGCATCCTTTATGGCATCTGAATTAAAGGTAGAGAAAAAGCCAAACAAATGCGAGGCGTTATAAACCGTCGCCTCGTCAAGCAGGATGAGGTTTTGGTCAGACCCGCCGCCACGCACATAATAGCCCGTATTGCCCTCGCTTGCCGCCACTACGCCCGGCAGCAGCGAAATGGTTTTTAATATGTCCTTTTCGCCAAATATTACCGGCACATTGTTGATCTGCGACATATCGAGTTTTTCAACCCCCATCTGGGCCGATAGTACATTATCATTATTTGGCGTTTTATCGCTGATGACCACCTCCTGCAGGTTATTCTTCGCAATTAGCGCGATATTTATGCCGGCATCCTTATGTAAGGAAACGGTTTGCGAAACGGGGTTATATCCAACAAAGCTGTAAATTAAGGTATAATCCCCTTCGGGTGCCGACAGCGAGTAAAAGCCGTAAGCATTTGCCGCAGCCCCGCTTTGCGGTATTTCTTTTATAATAACCGTAGCGCCTATTAATGTTTCGCCGGTTGCACCGTCCTTAATGGTGCCGCTCACGGTAAACTTTTTCTGGGCAAACGCGGATGCTGTCATTAACAGGCAGCAACCCAGGGCTAAAAAAATACGCGGCGCAACTAACCTGATCATTTTTTTGATTTAACAGGTAAGTGTCCTTTTCGACCGTATAGGTTTATCATGCCCAAAACTAAGTTTTATATGTGATATGCTGTCATAAAAAGCTTTTTAAAGCCAGGGAAGCTTTTGAAACCTGTCGCGTTTTTACCCTATCCTCCTCCTTCCCCTAAATTTAGAGGAAGGCACCGCACAATCCCCTCAAGCCCCATTTTTATCATTTGTGGTATCAAAACTACTTAATAAGCACTTTTAAACTTAAACGCAATTTCCCTTTTTAAAGCCATTTACTAAACCAATCTAAGGTCATTTGCAAATGCGCAGGCGTTGAACGGTGAGGTTCATTTGGCGCTACATCCATTTTTAAGTTGCCCGCTACATTTTGCGCTGCATAAGCCGCAGTAGCCGATTGAAACGCGATCATCGCGCCCGGCAGCGGGCAATTCTGATCTTTTTCATTACTCAGTATCAGCAGCGGACGGGGCGCAATCAGCCGGATCATAGATGGGCAATCAAATTCGCCTGTTATGCCCGGTATTATTTTATCCCATAAAGCTTTTACGTTGCTGCTGTTCATTACGGCATCGCCCATATCTTTTGCAACCTTTTCGTGTGCGCCTTTTATTGTCCCCGCGCGGCCCTGCCATTTATCATTATCCAGCGACCATTTAAAGCTTTGCACAGCGATATTCAGCACCACCACTTTTATACGTTTATCAATAGCTGCTGCCATCCAGGTTTCCATGCCGCCCATCGAAATACCGGTCATACCGATACGACCGGCCTGCACATCGGGCCGGGTTACCAGGTAATCAACCAGCCGCCAAAGGTCGTAGCTGGTATCGTATAAAAACGGGTGTTCCTGATGGGCTTTATCGGTGTTTTTCCAGGCGCGGTAGGCAGCATCGGTATATTCCGTTCCGCCATGCGCCCCGCCGGGTATACGTTCGCCATGATAGCGCGCATCAATAGCCACGCCCATGATACCCATTTTGGTGAGCTTATAAAGCGCGTCTGTTATTTCTTTACTGTCTTTTGTACCGCCTGTGCCATGCAGAAATATCACTACCGGGTAGTCTTTTTTACCCGTTACAGGTTTGTAGATCAGCGTGGGCACTTTTTCGTTTTTCTCGCTGTAGAAAGCGCCTTTTTCTATAATTACAGAATCAGTTTTAGTGGTTTGAAAAGAGGGCTCAAAAGCAACTTTCGGCCGGTCAAGCAGCGCCTTAAAATCGGCGCTTACCTGTGCCGGGGGCGGGTATTGTCCCTGCGCCAACGCGGTGCCTGCCTGCATAAACAGCAGCACGCAAAGCAACAGCAATTTAACTTTTGTAAAAATAGCGGCCATTATTTATAATAGGGTGAGTAAATATACAAAAGTTTGCTTCTTTACAAGCAATACGGAGTTTTTGTGGAGGGCGTTGCCAGGTCAAAGAGGTATTCTATATCGCGTAATATACCGATAAGCTTATAGTTCAATATATAAGCATTATCGTCGCCTCACCCCCCGCCCTCTCCAAAGGAGAGGGGGCTAAGTGTACTATTTTTTATTTAACGATAATTAAAAGTCCTCTCCTTTGGAGAGGATTTAGGTGAGGCGAAACGAACGCTTATTGAAAATAATAATCTTAAAACTTATCCGAATTTACGTTATAACATCCGAATCCATTGAGAATGATATTACACCATTCTCCCCGTCAGCACCGGTCTTCTTTCCTGTTCTTTTCCGCCCTTGGCAACGCTGGTTAAAAAGGTAAGCTTAACCGTATTGCCGGTAAAGTTGCAGGTAATGGAATCGCCGGTTACGGTTTCAACCGGGCGGATCTCAAGGTACAGCGTGTTCTCACTTTGCCAGGTGGCATTGGCGGCAACAGGCGAGGCCACGTTAGGCAGCGACGCGACCGGGAACGGCAACTGCTTGTTGAGCATGATGCCATTTTTATCCTTTTCCCATTTATTAAGGCCGAAAGTTAGCTTGCGGTCGCCCTGGTCGTATCCGGCTATCATTTCGCCGGTGCCGTTATTAAAATTAAAGGTTATCTCTTTAGCGCCTAACGGATTACTGTCTAAAACAAATTTTTTGCCCGAAATGGCGGCAACTATTGGCGAGGTTGTAGCCAATGGCGGGAATTTTAACTGTAAGGCCGCTTCTGTACTTTTCAGTTTTTGTTGAGCAGGGTTATTAGTGGCCAATTTATTTGCCTGCAATCCGGGCACTAATATATCCCATACAAAATTGAGCGTTTTTTGGGTGTTAAAACTTTGTTCGGTGATTGCAACCACGGTTTGCGTGTCGGGCAATACGATGCCAAACTGCCCGTATAAACCATCTGACCGGAAGCCATTATGCTGGGTGCGCCAAAACTGGTAACCATAGCCCTGCTGCCAGTCGTCGTGCTCTTTTGGTGATTTGCCGCCAAACGGATTGGAAGTAAATGTCCATTGCTCTTTGCTTGACGCTTCCACCCAGCTTTCGGGAATAACCTGCTTGCCGTTCCATTTACCTTTATTCAAATACATCTGGCTAAATTTGGCAATATCTTCCGTACGTATCCGCAGGCCAAACCCGCCTGTATTAATACCCTGCGGACTCACCTCCCAATCGGCACCGACAATATTAAGCGGCTCCATCAGGCGAGGCGTTAAATATTCAAGCACCGTTTTACCGGTTGTTTTGGTAACAATGGCCGACAGCATATACGATGCCGTAGTATTATACATATAAAACGTTCCCGGTTCGTGTACAATTGGCGCACCCAGGAAAGTTTGCACCCACGGCGCATTATTGGTGCGCAGGCCGTTGTCAGCCTGGTGGCCGGTAGTCATGGTTAAAAGGTGTTTTACTTTCATGGCCGCCAAATTAGGGCTAACAACCGCAGGCAGCATATCCGGGAAGAACGAAATAACCGGGCTTTCCACCGTAAAATGACCTTCACTAATAGCCAGTCCAACTGCCGCCCCTGTAAAGCTTTTGCTTAATGAATGCAGCGTATGCCGGTATTGGGCTGCATACGGCGCCCACCAGCCCTCGCCGATAACAAAGCCGTTGCGCAATACCATTACGCTGTGAAACTCGATATCGCTGGCATCCATAGCGTCAAATAAGCTGCTTAATACCTCGGATGAAACGCCCTGCATTTCGGGTGTGCTGCGCGGCAGGCTGTAAGGTGCTGGCCTGGCGTTAGCCCACGATATTAACGACGGCGACAGCATCAACCCGGCCGTGCCAAAGCCAATTTGCTTTACAAAGGTTCTCCTGGAATTCATGTTGGTTATAATTGGTAATTTTTACTAAAAGTAGAAATTATAATTATTTATTGCAATCGATTACAATAAAATTATTGGTAGCAGATTAATTGAAATTTTCCTTATTTGAGTTTACATAATATTAGGAAAGGCTTGTATGCGTATTGGAGTTATAAATCAAAGATCTGTTTGAAGCCATCGGCATTCAGAAAATATATTACAGACAACTGATTGTTAATTAATCTGGCACTGTTAATAATAATTAATTAAAAATATTCTATGCCATTTAGGTTAGTTATATTATTAATGTTAATTATGTTAAGTTTGCAATTACTAAAAAAAATGGCAAAATCAGAGGCGTTAACTTACTTGAGTTTATTCAGCAGCGCTGGGGTTGGTTGTTATGGTTTTAAATTGGAGGGGTTCCTATGTGTAGCAACTGTTGAGCTTTTAGAAAAGCGGATGAAATACCAACGCTTTAATGAAAAATGTATTTATAATACCGGGTATATTTCTGACGACATAACAAAACAATCAACGCAGGATAAAATATTTACTGAACTTAAAAAATGGGGAATTGGCAAAGACAAAAAGGAATTAGATGTTTTAATATCTACGCCCCCCTGCCAGGGAATGTCTGTTGCCAATCACAAAAAAGGTGACGAATTACGCCGCAATTCGCTTGTTGTAGAATCAATAAGGTTAACAAATGAAATCCGGCCTAAAGTCTTTGTTTTTGAAAATGTAAGGGCGTTCTTAACCACAACCTGCACCGATATAGATGGTGATGATAAGCCTATCAAGGAGGCAATGGAATCTAATTTAGGAGGCTTATACCATATAAGTTACCAGGTTTTAAACTTTAAAAACTATGGTAACCCCTCAAGCAGAACCCGGACATTAGTAATTGGAACAAGAAAGGACTTACAGAATATTACCCCTTTTGATATTCAACCCGGCCTTAATCCTGAAAAAACACTTCGACAAACAATCGGGCATTTACCTGCCTTGAGCGAGATGGGCGAAATTTCAACAAATGATATATATCATGGCTATCGCTCATTTGACAAGAGAATGTTAGGTTGGATCAAGGACATAAAAGAGGGCGCATCGGCATTTGATAATGAAGATATTTTAAAAAAGCCGCATAAAATTTTAGATGGTAAGATTGTTTTAAATGCGAATAAGAATGGAGACAAATATACCAGGCAGCAATGGGATAAGACTGCCCCCTGCATTCATACACGAAATGACATTCTTGCCAGTCAAAATACAATTCATCCAAACGATAGCAGGGTATTTAGTATTCGCGAGTTAATGCTAATGATGAGCGTTCCCGAAACATTTAAATGGTCGGCTGTAACATTTGAAAAACTCAATGATTTACCCGTGGATGAAAAGCGTAAGTTTTTGAAAAGCGAAGAGCTAAATATCAGGCATTCATTAGGAGAAGCGGTGCCAACAATCATTTTTAAAAGCATTGCAACATCCATCCGCAAATGTCTAAACCGGGATAACTACCCGGATCAATGTATTAACGGGCACATTGAGCGTCATGACTTACTTAAAACCGAAAACCTGGAATGTTTTTTAAGATCAGATCTGAGTACTTACCCTTATCCTGTTCTATCAAAAATTTCGGAACTGTCCAATACACCATAAAAGAGAAGTAACAAAAATAGGTAATGCTAATTAACTGATTACGACTTTTGCAACATTATGGCACCAACCTTTTTACCTTTCTTGGCATTTATGCTCTACATAGCGATAACAGGCGTTTGCTTGGTTGTTTTTGCTCCGATGTTACTCATCCAATCTAAAAAATTATTAGCAAAAAAGGTTCTTATTACCGTTCTGATTTCATTCCCATGTTTAATGACTGTAGGGATTTTATTTGGTATAATATTTTTGTTGCCAGCATTATTGGTTTCCTGGCTAAGCAATAACAATTACATCTCTCAGACATTGGGGACGATTTTAGCTGTTGCAGGATTGTTGCTATTTGCAGTTTTAGTCGCAATATGTTTTCTGTACTTATGGTGTTTTTTAAGCCGAATAATATATAAGCAACTTGAAAAAAAGCCTATTTCAGAATTTTTGGAAAAGAATAAATTCTTAAAATCCTATTCAAAATTAAAAGTAAATTTTTTTCAAAAAAATGCTATTCTTAAAATTGTACTTATATTGATTGGTATTCCCATAAGTGCAATTATTTGCATATGTATTTATGAAGGGATTACCGGGTTAACTTTTGCTAAACCTACACAGTTGGAACTTGTAGGGAAATATCACATAAGTCAAGCAACAGTCAGAAATTTAAGTGCATCAACATTTAATAAATATAAGCTTGAATTTAACCGCGATAGTACTTTTGAGCTAACTCCGACACCCAATATTGATATATGTGATAAAGGAAAATATGAGGTTGACTATCAGTTTGATTATAATGAAATTAGCTTTAGATGCAATAATGGGATAATGCCTGCGCATATTGACCGGCATTATGGCTATTACAGAATAGAATTTATAATAGGAGACCCTGATTCTGGCGAAAGTATTTATTTTGAAAAAGATAAATAAGACACCCCCCTCAAAACGCCTCATTCAAATTCAAGAAAAATCCTCTATTGCCAAATCTGCCAAAGGCATAATCGAGCGCCAGGTTAGTGCGTGTGGCCTTGTTGAACAGCACCCGCAAACCCGCGCCATAGCCCGGCTGAAATACCTGGAATAGTTTAGTGCCCTGCTCATCATTACCCGATTGCAAACTGCCGAAAGCAACACCGCTGATAAATTTGTTGGCCAGTATCGGGAAGCGGAACTCGGCTTCGGTATCATTAAATTCCGTGCCTTTAAAATATTGGGAAGTGTATGCGCGGCCGCTCCTGAAAGTACCGTCACGGCCCGTGCCGGGCAGTTCCAGATACGGTATGGTACCGCTCAACAGGTACGACCCCCAGTTCCAGAACGCCAGCACGGTTTCGGGGCTGACATCCGATAAGCTGATATATTTCCTGATATCGGTAGTAAGCTGCAAAGAGTTTTTTGTGCTGCCTATAAATGTTTGGTTGGTACGGATGCCCGCGTCAAAATAAAGGCCCTTATAGGCACGGTTGGGGTTATCGCGCGATGTGTATTCTACATTAAAAAGAAAACCATCTGCCGAATAATGGTCCTGCGGAAACCCGTGCTGGTTGTCGTACACACTTAAGGGTGTGGCATTGTTAACCGTGTCCGACTGCTGAATTTTACGCCTTACCTCGAACGACATCCCGGCCCCAACAAAAAGGTCTTTCGCTACCTGCTTATAAACTTTTTCTCTTATATTAAAATAATACGAATGTATAGCGTAACCTTTATGTTCAGGGTCGGCCAGTATTTGGTCGGTGGCGCTGCCTATGGCCTTGCCCACGCCTATGCCGAAGCCTTCGTCAGGCGTTACGGTTTTAGAGATCACGATATTACCCTGCAGGTTCCATTTATTGCCGGGGGTAAATATATTATGGTTGATATAAAAATAAATAATGCCCTTGGTAGTAATGGAGGCGGACGTTGCGCCAACCGACAGCAGGGTATTAGGGTCATCGCCCAGCTTTATGCCCGCTACTGCTTTAATGCCCGCCTGGGCTCCAATGGTGGGGTTGGCGGCAACGTTGGGCACAACAATAATACCCGACCTTTTACTACTCAGGCTGTCAGCTTTCTTTTTCGGATGGAGGACATAATGGGTCAGGTCGCTAAAGTCAAATTGCCTGTACAGGTCATACGTGCGTGGCGGAATGATCTTTTTATGTTTGGCGCCCAGCGAATCCGATTTAAGCGAATCGATAGGCGGGGCTACCTGGCTGTAGGCAAAACCGGTCGCGCCGGTGAGCAATATCAATAACAGAAACTTCTTTAAGGGGTGGTTAAACGGCACGGTTGAAAGTATAAATTCGTCAAATTTGTATAATTAATATTAATTATACCAGCTAAACGGGTGGTTTGGTTAAATGTTTTACACCATTGTGATCATGCCGCAAAACTTAGCGCTCTTACCCACCTGAAAAAATGACATCCAAAACTGCAAAATTTTCATTTCTGCCAGTGACTTTTTTTCATCGTAAATAATTTTTTCGCCGGTTATTAGTGTTTGGCATTCGGCTTGATGTGAATTTGTACAGTATAAATGTTTGGTAAAAATTAATTAGTAATTACATCAATTTTAAATTTAAGGAGACAAAAGCAATGACGTTGGTTAAATTTAACAGCGACAAAAAGAACAATGCATTAATGCCAGGCTTTAATGACGTTTTCGACACTTTTTTTAATGATGCCTTTATGCACGACCGTATGGTGACCCGCGTACCGGCGGCTAATATTGGCGAAACTGCCGATGAGTACCATATTGAACTGGCAGCCCCCGGTCTTAAAAAGAACGATTTTAAAATTAATGTGGACGACCATGTTTTAAACATTTCTGTAGAGCAGAGCCACGAAAACACCGAAAACAACAAGAAGTATAACAAGCGCGAATTTAGCTACACCTCGTTTGTGCGCTCGTTTACGCTGCCAGATACTGCTGATGACAGCCGTATTGAAGCTGCCTATAACGATGGCTTATTGAGTATTTGTGTTGCCAAACGCGAAGAAGCAAAATCTGTTAGCAGACAAATAGCCATTAAATAAGCAAATAAGTTTAAGTTCAATTCCATAAAAATGGCCGGTGGCGGGATGCTACCGGTCTTTTTTTTAGGAGAAATTACGGTTGGTAGCCTCTGCCTATTGTATGCCGGGATACCCGCGCCAGATAAGGCGATAAACTTACTCTTTAATTTCGATGCCGGCTTGCTTGAGTATTCCATGTAAAGTCCCTTTTTTTAAGTCTTTAGCATGCATAGGAACTACAGTCCTTTTCCCGCTTGACCTTTTAACAAATATTTGATGGCTCCCATTGGTGCGGGTAAGTTCAAAACCCTGTGCTTTAAGAATAGCAATGACCTCTTTAGGGGTATAAGACTTCATGCGCTTATAACGCGAGTGTTAATGAGTATTCCAGGTTTTTATTATCATCCGGTACAAGCTCCCCATCTTCCTCCAGACTTTCTACATATAAGCTAATAGCTTCTTTTGCCATTTCTATAGCTTCATCAATAGTTTCGCCTTGTGTAAAACATCCTGGTAATGCGGGTACACTAACACTAAATCCACCTTCATCTTCCGGGGTAAGCAATATGCGGTATGTGCGTTGTTTCATATTACAAATTTAAGTAATAATTATTTATCTGTAAAACTCATAACATTTAAGTTAGCGCTTACCGTTGAAGCACGGGTAAGCCCGGCTAAGTATTTAGAACCACTACGTAAGATACAAAAATAACCCGACTTTATCAAGGTTAAACGCATCAAATAGCCGGCCTGTACAATTTATTAGTCTATTGGGTAATGCGGGATAAGGCAGAGGTAGCCTCCGCTATCCTGATTGTGGCGCAATATGGCTGGATTTATAATTATTTGTATTACCTTTAATTACCTTGAATAAAATAATATGATCGACTTTAAAAAGAAATTAGGTGCGGCTGAAATTCAAAAGAAAATATCTCCTAAAGAAATCTACGAATCTTTAGATAGAAGAAGTATTGCAGGTCCTTTACGACAAGCACAAGAAATTATACTTGATGATTGGTTTGATAATAATTCAAAAAAGAAAGATTTAATAATAAAATTACATACTGGAGAAGGAAAAACTTTGATTGGGCTTTTAATTCTTCAGTCGAAAATAAACTCGGGCGATGGCCCATGCTTGTATGTTTGTCCAAATAAATATTTAGTTGAACAAACTTGCGTTGAAGCAAAAAAGTTTGGAATACAATTCTGCATAATTGAAGATAGTGGTTTACCAAATGAGTTTTTAGATGGGAAGAAAATTTTGATAACACATGTACAAAAGGTATTTAATGGTAAAACAATTTTTGGACTTAATAATAATTCCGTTGATGTCAAAAGTATAATTTTAGATGATTCTCATGCGTGTATAGATTCTTTAAAGCAATCTTTTACAGTCCAAATTCCCAACACCAATCCTTTATACTCAGATATTAAAACCCTTTTTGCAGAAGATATAAAAAATCAAGGAGAAGGAAGTTTTTTAGAAATTGAACAGGGCGATTTTGAAACATTGCTACCAATTCCTTATTGGAGTTGGATTGATAAAAAATCTGAGGTGTTAGAATTACTATCGAATCATAAAGAGGACCAAGAATTATTATTTGTGTGGCCCATAATTAAGGACGACATAGAAAACTGTCAAGTCTATATTACTGGTGCTTCAATAGAAATAAGTCCTTACTATATGCCGATACATAATTTTGGATCATTTCAAAAAGCCAATCAAAGAATATTAATGTCAGCAACGACCCAAGATGATTCGTTTTTTATTAAAGGTTTGGGGTTTAGTTTAGATGCCGTGAGAAATCCATTAACAAACTTAAAACAAAAATGGTCGGGTGAGAAAATGTTGTTAATACCGTCATTAATTGACGAAAATTTAGATCGAGAATATATTATTGGTCAATTAGCAAAATCATCTAAAAGAACTTATGGAATAGCTGCGTTGGTTTCTAGTTTTTCAAGAAGTAAACTATATTCTGATCAAGGGGCAACAGTTGCCACTACTGAACAAATATTTAGAATCGTTAATGGCTTAAAGTCACGCTATTTTGATAAGACTGTTGTTTTTGCAAATAGATATGATGGCATTGATTTACCAGATGAAGCTTGTAGAATTTTAATAATTGATTCCAAGCCGTTTTTTAATACCCTTAATGATAAATATGAAGAAACTTGTAGACCTACTAGTGACATAATTAATATTAAAATTGCTCAAAAAGTTGAACAGGGATTAGGAAGGAGTGTGAGAGGTGAAAAAGACTACAGCATAATTCTTTTAATTGGACCTGATCTGGTAAAATTTATACGTAGTTCTAAATCTAATAAATACTTCTCTGCCCAAACTCGTAAACAAATAGAAATCGGATTAGAAATAGTTGACATGGCAGAAGCAGAAGTTGGAAAAGGGGAAGACCCTATTAAAGTATTAAATAGTTTAATGAATCAATCTTTAAAAAGAGACGAAGGTTGGAAAGAATATTATAAAGAAGAAATGAATAAAATTGATGTTATTGATGAAAGGCCAGCTATATATGAAAGGCTATTTATCGAGCGTGAAGCTGAGGAATTTCATTTTAAGGGCAATGCAGAAAAAGCTTGTGAAAAAATGCAAAAATTAATTGATGATCATTGCACTGATGATTTTGAAAAAGGTTGGTATTTACAACTTTTAGCAAGATATACATACTTCATCAGTAAAAGCGAGGCAAATACGTTACAAAAAAGTGCATTTGAAAAAAATCTTCAATTGTTAAAACCTAAAGAGGGTATTTCTTATAAAAAGCTGGAATATATTCACGAAAATCGATTAAGAAGAATTAAAGAATGGGTAAAACAATTTAAGAATTTTGAAGATCTTATGTTGTCATTGGACAATATATTAAGCGATTTATCCTTTGGTATGCCCTCAGAAAAATTTGAAACTGCTTTAAAGGAAACTGGACTGATGTTGGGCTTTTTAAGCCAAAGACCCGATAAGGAATTTAAAAAAGGACCAGATAATTTATGGTGCGGTGTAGACAATAAATATTTAATTTTTGAATGCAAAAGTGAAGTCGATGATAAAAGAGAGGAAATTTCAAAACATGAAGCTGGTCAAATGAATTCACACTGCGCTTGGTTTAAAAAGGAATATGCCGATTCTATTTTTAAACCAATATTAATCATTCCTACAAAAACACTATCATATCATGCAGATTTTAATGAAAATGTAGAGATAATTCGTAAAGGAAAGTTGAAAACATTAAAAGGAAATATTAAGTCTTTTTTTAAGGAATTTAAAAACTACGACATTCATGAACTAAGTGACGAGAAGCTTAATGTCTTATTGAATGATAATCAATTAGACATTGAAAGTATATATACAAAATTCACCGAGGAGTTTTATCATAAAACGAGAATCTGATTTCAATTAATGAGTATTACAGTTAATGGTTGTTGATTTACCCAATAAATTTCTCATTATGTATCCTTAAAAATTCCACATCCGGATAAAACTTCTTCGGCGCTAAAAGAGAACTTCCATCATAATCAATAAAGTTTTGCTTGATGCTCAATACATCTTTATGCTTATAAAATTTAGGCGATATTTTAATTTTAAGGTCTTCGGTTATCGTGATCAGGTGCCTATCGAAAGCTTTATCGTGCAAGGTGTTTAAAGCCAAGCCGTTTTGCGGGCTTAGCCGGTTTCCCTTATCCCTGCTCCACGGCACAATATGGCTGGCTACAATTAATTCGGTCATGCCTATGCCCGTTATACAGCATTTGTTATTAAAGTTTGAAAGCACTATCCGCCTAAATTGCGACTGGTTGACCCTTATCATTACCAAACGTTCTCTTTCTATACCCGTTACAGGCGGCAGGTTTTCCAGGTCTACAGCATATACTTTTTCAATAGTGGTATGCTTCTTTTTGGCCAATAGCTTTTCGCTTTCAAAAAACTGCTCATCCCAATTTTGCATGTATTCATTCCAAACTTCGGCATCTAATTTACTTGTGTTGGGTAAGCCGCCTACGCCACGTTCGTGCAATTTCGGGTCGAAGCTGGCAAAGTTTCCCAACTTTCGCGCAACTGCGCTGGGGCTGCGGCCTATCAATCCAGCTAATTCAATTACATCTGCATTTCTGCTATGCATCTGCCCAAATTGAATTTTGGAATACAGGTTTATCGCTAATATAGACTGCTCTTTAGTCCAAAGAGTTTGGCCCTCTTTCATAATTGGTTAGATATCTTCATCTTCTACCTCTAAAAATAGGAATTTGCAATCAATATCGAAGCATTCATGTATAAACATTCGTAAATTGGTGTGGTAAAAGTCGGCAATAATATCTGTTCGCGCACCACAATACGGGCAGGTGGTGGGTTGGTCTTGCATTAAATAATATATCATGAGGTAAACCTATGATAGGATTGTTATAATGTCAATCGGATATAAGTGAACTTTTATTTATGCAAAAACTTCCGCACCAGCATTTCGGGCCTGGTATCCTTACTCCTAATCCGCGACATATTATAACTGCGGGTTTCCTTGCTGTGTACGTCGGCCATAATGGTAATAACGCAAATTTACCTATTTAGGTTTACCGCTCTGCAGCCCTCTTTCTCGCGTAGCGAAAGAGAGGGTCGACCATCCGCCTCCTTTGGCGGATTAGTCGGGGTGAGTAAACGCTCCCCCCAATTGTAACTCCTTTATCACTTAGGAAACATTTTGCTGTTCGCAGCGTTGTAAGGCATACAATTTAGTTTAGTTTTGTCCAAAAATTCATTAATGCGCCTGCCCGGTCTTCAATATATCAAATCAAAATTACAAGGTATCAATCCAAAGTATATCCGCATAGCCAAAATGGTTGCCGCCGCCCTGCTGGTTATTTTTCTTATCGGCGGCATTATTGCTTATAACAAACGCGAAAGCATCCTGCAGCGCGAACTGGCCAAAATCACCCTTAAAGCCAAACGCGATTATAACCTCGACTTTAAATATGCCTCGGCAAAGTTTGTAGGACTGGCTACCGTCGAGTTTAAGGATTTGACCATCGTGCCCGAGGGCAAGGACAGTCTGCTGAAGATAGATAAATTTGATGTGGGCATCAAGATATTCCCCCTGCTGTTTGGCAAGGTTAAGCTGGCGGATGTGGTGCTGCTGAACGGCCACCTCAACCTCACCAATGTTAACGGGGTAAAAAACTTCGACTTTTTGTTCAGGCATAAAAAGGATACTACCGAAACATCGCACAAGCTAAACCTTGCCGATTTGGCCAATAACCTGGTTAACGAAGTGCTGTATAAAATACCCGATAACCTTAACCTGGGCAACTTTTTAATAACCTTTACCGGCGACAGTACGCGGGTTAAGGTGCTTACGCAGTCGGCCATTATTGACGGCGGCAAGTTAACCAGCACCGTGCTCATTAATGATACTGCCGCTACCTGGCATTTTGAGGGTACGATGCACCCCAGCAGCAAGGAGATCAACATCCGCCTGTATGCCGACGGCAAAAAGGTGGAAATTCCGTTTATCCCCGCCAAATACAAGGCGCGGATAGCGTTCGACAGTTTTACCACGCAGTTGAGCGATGTAACCAACAGCGGCGGCGAAACGCAGATCAGCGGCTCATGGTCGGTACAGAATTTGGTTATTAACCAGCCGGCGCTTTCTTCGTCCGACATTGTGGTGCCCGATGGTGCCATAGACGCGAATATTGTGGTGGGCGAAAACTTTGTGTCGCTGGATAGCTCGTCGACCATCCGCTTAAAGAAGATCACCGCGCACCCGTTTATCAAATACACGCTTGGCGCCAATAAAATATACACTTTAAAGCTGAACACCGGCTGGCTGAACGCGCAGGACATTTTTGATTCGTTCCCCCGTGGCATATTTGACGCGCTTGACGGCATACAGGTGGCTGGTAAGCTGAATTACGCGTTTAACTTTAATTTGGATACCGCCAACCCCGATTCGGTACAGTTTGATTCGCGGCTGGACAGGGACAATTTCAAAATAGTTAAATACGGCAAAACCGACCTGACCAAGCTGAACAGCGATTTTGTTTATACGCCGTACGAAAAAGGCCAGCCCATGCCGCCACGCGAGATCAGCCCCTCAAACCCGTACTATACGCCGCTTGACCAAATTTCGCCCGACCTGCGCAACGCCGTAATGACCGCCGAAGACCCTACTTTTTACAAAAACAACGGCTTTGTTGAGCGCACCCTCCGCGCGTCAATAGCTACCGATTTTAAAACGAAGAAATTCCGCCGCGGCGGCAGCACCATCAGTATGCAGTTGGTTAAAAACGCGTATTTAAGCAGGGAGAAAACCCTCGCCCGTAAAATTGAGGAAACGCTGATCGTATGGATGATATTCAATAACAACATCATGACCAAAAACCGGATGCTGGAGGTATATTTTAACATTATTGAATGGGGGCCTGATGTTTATGGTATCGGCGAGGCATCGCGCTACTATTTTGGTAAATCGCCCGCCGACCTTACCCTGGGCGAGAGTATTTATTTAGCCAGCATTGTACCCAAACCGAAAGCGGGGCTGTATTATTTTGAGCCTGATGGCACCCTGCGGCCCAACCTGGTTAACTATTTTGGTTTGATAGGCAAGCTGATGGCTGGCCAGTATTTGACCAAAGTTGACACCAGCGGGGCCTATGGTTTTTATTCGGTCAGGTTAAAAGAAAGCACCCGCGCCCACGTTGCCCATGTCGACTCGGCACAGGCCAATAAAATACTCAATGCCAATACGGACGAGGATGCCATTGGTTTGGGTTTTTCTTCATCAACCACGCCCGCGCCGCCGCCAGCACAACCCACCACCGCGCCTGCACCGGAACCTGTTAAAAAGCCGGGCTTTTTGCAGCGCCTGTTCGGTAAAAAAGATACTACCGCCCAGCGAAACAAACAGCAGCTAAAAGACGAGGAAGACCAGCGCATTAAAAACATCGACACCACCGGCAAAACCAAAAAACAAATCCGCCAGGAAATAAAACAGATCAAACAGGAAGAAGACGCGAAGCGCGCGGATTTGAAGGCGAAGGGGCTGTTGTAGGGCCCCCTCTAAACCGGGCTAATCTAATACTTGCGTTTTTTATCATAAAAATATGTCATTTCGATAGAGCAGCGGAGGAATGCGGGTGGCGCGAAAGAGAAATCTATACACCTGCAAAGCGGGAATTGCTCGTGTATAGATTTCTCGTTAACGCTCGAAATGACATGGTTTAGAGGGGGCTTATAACACAACCATGACTTCATCCACCCAATCCTTACTCCCCTGTGACGAATTTAATTGTTGCAACATCTAATTTTGTGAAAAATTAGAAAATCATTATGTCAGTAATAGAAAATTTGCAATGGCGGGCAGCCATTAAAAACTTTGATCCCAATAAAAAATTAAGCGCCGCGCAATTAGATCAATTGCTTTCGGCAGTACAGTTAGCGCCGTCATCGGCTGGTTTGCAGCCCTACCAGGTTATTGTAGTTGAAAACCCGGAGATACGCGAAAAGCTGCGTGAAGCCGCGCATGGACAAGCACAGCTAACCCAGGCCTCGCAGGTTATTGTTTTCGCTGCCGAAACCAGGGTTGACGAAGCCTATACTAAAAAATATATCGACCGTGTTGCCGAAACCCGCGGGATTGGCCGCGAAAATTTGGAAGGCTTTGAGCAAATGATAGTAGGTATGCTAAACAAGCAAACTGTTGAGCAAACACTCGCTGCATCATCCAAACAGGCTTATATAGCACTTGGCGTATTATTAACCGCCGCCGCCGACCTGGGTATTGATGCCTGCCCGATGGAAGGCTTTGATGCCGGTAAGTTCGACGAAATATTAGGCTTACAGGAATTAGGTTTAACCAGCCTGGTAATAGCCCCCGTAGGCTTCCGCAGTGATGAGGACGTATACAGCAAAATGGCTAAAGTGCGTAAGTCTAAGGAAGAAATGTTTATACATGTGTAAGCCCTAAGCCGCCTCTCTAAACATAAAGATATGTCATTTCGAGCGATAGCGAGAAATCTATACACTGACAAGTAGCCCACTTAGCATTTGTATAGATTTCTCGCTATCGCTCGAAATGACATGAGTTTTATAGATAGCTAAACGGCTTTACATCCTCGTACTCACAGGCGCTATCACGCCATCTTTGATCATCTTAGCGTAAATGGTTTGGATGTATCCTCTTACAAACCCGTTAATATTGTTTGGGTCGTACGTTTTTGATTCCGCCGACCATACTAACTGCTGGTCTTTGGCATTGTAAAATTTGGTATCTACGTAATAAATGATATCGTCTTTATAAAAGCCGTTATATTCAAAATTCCGCATATCACCATTCCTGAACTGATCGGCATGCAGTGCGATATAGTCATCACCCACAGGCTCCCAGGGGGCTAACGGCATAAAAACAGGCATGCGTTCTTTACGTAATAAGGTAACGGTCAATACCCCTTCGGCGCCGGTCGATCTTATTTTGCTAAAAGAAACATCCTGTTTTTGCGGGCCGTTAGGGCCATATGTGGATGGAAAAACGGTCATGCTTTTTTCAACCTTTAAGCCTTTTTGCTGTAAAAGAGCCTGCAGGTTATCCTCGATCTGTTCTTTCTCTTTTAGTTGCATCGTCACTGCGGCAACAAAAATATTATCGTATTTATTAGATGGTATATCGGATTTATGCCACGAACTGGTAATGATGGCGGGGGTGCCGCATGAGCAAATAAAGAGGATCATGACAGCGCAAACAGATTTTAAGATCGGCTTCATAACAAAATGATTTTAAATGAACTGATAGGGTAAAATAACTATCTAAGTTACTACACAATTTTCAATAAAATGTTTAAAAGGCGAATTAAATTTTCCTAATCCAAAAGCATGTTACGGCCGGCATATAATCGTCTTTTACAGGGTAAAAATTGCCAGTGTTGCTGTATGATCAACGGTCGTTTTGCTTTAAGATAAATCTTTTTACTGAGCCGTCGTTTCGCCTCACCTAAATCCTCTCCAAAGGAGAGGACTTTTAATTATCATTAAATAAAAATAGTCCACTTTTAGCTCCCTCTCCAAAGGAGCCACTGTGTGTACACATCTTTTTAAACAAAAATGTCATTTCGAGAGAGCAGCAGAGGCATGCGGGTGGCGCGAAAGAGAAATCTATACACCCGCACAGTGGGAATTGCTTGTGTATAGATTTCTCGCTACCGAAAATGACATCGATTTTTGTTGATTTAGCTATAAATAATAATTTCTACAGCCAAAAGATGTCTACACACCGTAGCTCCTTTGGAAAGGGCGGGGGTGAGGCGACGATAATGCTTATCCCCAACTGATGTTAATATAACTATTGAAGCCTTCTTTGGTCAATTTAATTTGGTTGAATAAAAAATTCATTTTAAATTCAAACGGAATTACCGCCCATCAAAATTTATGGACATGAAAAAGAGGATTTTAACCTTATTGCTATGCCTGGCTGCTGTTCCCGCGGTTTATGCGCAAACGGCACAGGCTTATATAAAACTGGCCGTTAATAAAGAACGCAACCGGAACCATGCCGGCGCTATTGAGGACCTGGACAAAGCAATTGCTATTGAGCCTAATAATGTAACAGCTTATACCTACAGGGGCATCTCAAAAAACAGTATGAAGCTGTATGCCGCGGCAATTCAGGATTTTAATAAGGCTTTGGCCATAAATCCCAACTTTGCCCCGGCATATAATGACAGGGGCAACTCAAAAAGGCGGCTTAAAATGTATGATGATGCCCTGGCCGACTATAACCAGGCCTTGTTTATAAATGCCAGGTATGCACTGGCTTATCATAACCGCGCGGCCTTAAAGGCCGAACAAAATCAATTTGCCGAAGCGATACTGGATTTCGATAAAGCCATTCTTTTAGACACCGCGTACCAGCAGTCGTTTCATGGCCGCGGTAACGCTAAAGCAAAATTGGGCCAATATAAAGAGGCAGTGGCAGATTTTGACAGGGCCATTGAGATCGATGCCGAATTTACAGCAGCGTATCTCGACCGCGCCGCTGCCAAAGAGCAATTGGGCCGTTACGCCGACGCTATTGCGGATATCGACAAGGCTGTCACCTTAAAGGTTACCGACGCACAGGCCTATTATAGCCGCGCCGAAAACGAGGAAAAGATGAATAATTTTACCGATGCGATAACAGACCTGAATAAAGCGGTTAATATAAAGCCAAAGTATGCCGAGGCCTATAACAGCCGGGGTTACGCTTATTATAAATTGGGCGAGACCAAAGAAAACTACCAGCAGGCGGTTATTGACTATGATATGGCCGTTGCCATAGGCGGCCCCGATTATAAACCGCTATACAAGTACCGCCCTTTAGCTGTAATGGGCATGGGTTCGGGCCTCCTATTGAAACAGTAACTTTTGACAGCAGCGGGCTTGTGCAATTAATCAAACAAAAATCATCAATTTTGCAACATGCCCAACGGAACCCTTTATTTAATACCCGTACCCCTTGCTGATGAAGCTGCCGCCAAATCGTTCACGCCGTTTTTGGTGGATACCATTAACTGCCTGAAAGAATATATTGTTGAGAATGAAAAAACCGCGCGCCGGTTTTTAAAGGAAGCGGGGTTAAAAACCCCGCAAAGCGAACTGGTTATCCATGATTACGGCAAATACAGCCGCGACAGCATAAAATCGTTCTTTTCAGGCCTGCAAAATGGAAAAGATGTGGGCCTGATGAGCGAAGCCGGTTGCCCCGGCATTGCCGACCCCGGCGCGGATATTGTTGCCGAGGCCCATAAGCGGGGCATTAAGGTAGTTCCGCTGGTTGGGCCAAGCTCTATCCTGCTGGCTTTAATGGCTTCGGGTTTTAACGGGCAAAGCTTTACCTTTCATGGTTATTTGCCTATCGACAAAGTGTTACGCGGCAAACGGATTAAGGAACTGGAGGGATTGTCCGACAGGTTGATGCAAACACAAATTTTTATTGAAACGCCGTTCCGCAATAATTCATTGCTTGATGATATATTGAAAAGCGGCAATGCCAAAACCAAAATTTGTATTGCCTGCAATTTAACCGCGGCTGATGAAATGGTACAAACCAAAACTATCGCCGAATGGCAGGCCAATGTACCCGATCTGCATAAAAAACCAACTATTTTCCTGCTTTCACGTTCCTGATAAATGCAACTCACCGCTCAACATACCAAAGTGTTAATTGCAGGCGCCGGGCCTTCGGGTTTGATGATGGCCGCGCAATTGTTGCGGTATGGCATTCAGCCGGTAATTATAGATAGCAAGCAGGGGCCAACAACTCAATCCAAAGCATTGGCAGTGCAAGCGCGTTCGCTGGAGATATACCGGCAGATGGGCGTTATTGATACCATCATCAACGGAGGCAAGGAAGCGGAAGGCGTAATATTCAACGAGGACGGTAAAAAAATGGCCAGTCTTTCCTTATCCGACATCGGCAAGGGGCAAACGCTTTTCCCTTTTATCCATTTATACCAGCAAAGCAAGAACGAGCGTTTACTGCTCGATTTTTTAACCCAAAACTGCTGCCCTGTTTATTGGGAAACAACCCTGCTTAACATTAAGCAAACCGCTAAGCAGGCCGAAGTGCAATTGCAAACCGGGCAGGAAACCGTAACGTTAACCTGCGATTGGCTGATAGGCGCCGATGGTGCGCATAGTACGGTACGCAAACAAATGCAAATACCCTTTAATGGCGACACCTATCCGCACGAGTTTTACCTGGCGGATGTAGAATTGGATAACCCCGGGTTAAGCGGTTCGATGGTGGAGCTTTATTTATCAAAAAGCGGCTTCGCGGGGTTTTTCCCGATGCCGGAGAAAAACTGTTACCGCATTATTGGTAATTTACCTGCCGCGTATGACCCGAAAGACGATCTGCATATGGAAGAAGTACTTCCCGATATTAACCTGGTTACCGGGATGACGATAAAAGTGGTCCATAATAATTGGTTTACCACTTACAGGTTGCATCACCGTATGGCCGATAATTTCAGGCTGCAACGTTGCTTTTTAGTGGGCGATGCGGCGCATATCCATTCGCCTGTTGGCGGGCAAGGTATGAACACAGGTTTACAGGATGCCTATAACCTAGCCTGGAAATTAGCTGGGGTAGTCAACAACCAGTTACACGAACCAATTTTGGATAGTTATTCTGCCGAGCGTATGCCTGTGGCTAAAACCTTGTTAAACACTACAGATAAAATTTTTAAGATCATCCTGTCGCAAAACTGGCTGACGGGCCTGTTTAAAAGATGGGTAATGCCTGGATTGCTAAAATTTGTTTGGAGTAAAGCATTTCTCCGCGAATTCTTTTTTAAGACGGTATCGCAAATTGGTATCAGCTACCGCGACAGTAAGATCAACCTGCATTTAAGCCATACCACAAAAATAAAAGCCGGCGATAGGTTGCCTTATATAGTAGTATTTGATGAAAAAAAGCAGGAAGAAACCGACCTGCATGAATGGTGCAGTAAACCGGGCTTTACCTTTATTGTATTAGGTAATTTAAAAGAGATTGACCTTTTCACTTTGGCCAAATGGCTTTCGCAAAATTATCCGGCGACCATCAATTTTTTCTACCTGCCGCTATCTGCAAAAAATAAAGCTGTTTTTGATGCCTTTGAGATCAAAGAAGGTCAAAAAAAAGCATTAATTGTAAGGCCGGATATGCACATCGGTTTTATGAACGATGTGGTGGATATTGATATGATGGACAATTATTTGCAGAATGTGGTCGGCTTAAAAAAAGAAACCGCCTTTTAAAAAGACGGCTCCCTCAATTATAAAACAAACCTAATTAACCACCATATAAACTGATCTTACTAATTTAATGGAATATTATTGCTGATAAAGCGCCGATAAAGGAATTGCGTTTATCAATGTTGCGTGTAGCTGATAACTGATGACAGATAAGTTTGGTTGCATTTTTACCGTAAAAGTTTCAGCGGGTTCATCAGCCGAAACTTTTCCCTTTGCCAACACTAAATATTCACCCATAACACTACATAGGGTTAGGGTTTGCGTGATATAATTAACGGCAACTTTATGTGCTGACCTGTCGGTTATGTCCGATTCAATCAATTCAAACTTCGCGGTTTCAAATGGGATGCTATTCTCCAGGTTATCTTTTAACAGGGGTATTGTATTTTTCAGCCTTTCAATAAAATGCCCAACCGCGAAACTAAGCTTATAATATAACGAGTTGGCCCGGCCGTCGTTTGTTTTTAGGCCAGTAAAGGTTTTAATCCTGCCATCAAGGTTATAGGCCTGCGATTTTAGTAAAAACTCTTCGTACGAAGCATGAAATACATGCTGTTCAAAATCGCCGGTTGATGAGGCATCTATAACCTGTTTATAAACCAATTTAATTAATGAAGTTTCCATGATGTTGCTATTTATAGTGCTAACCCTATTGTATAAGATGCCGAATACCCCGCCGCAACGCTACCGGTTAGTGCTAATGTTTCATTAGCCAAATCGGTTGCTGAATCCCCAAAAACATGGTCAGCGGCATTTGTTGTTGTATTTATACCATGTGCGGCATACCGGGCAGATACATGAACCACATTAGATATTGCTTCAGAAAAGGCCAATTGCCCGGTTTTTTTCAAAATGCTGTTAATATAAACCTCAATATGCACATGCGTTGCCCGGCCACTGTACCATCCCGGGTAAATAGTACTGAATTTTACAACACCTGACGCATCGCTAAGCTGGTATCCCCTTAACCAGGTTGCGCCGGTATAGCTGTTTGATACACCGCTAACGCCGCCTGCCTGGTCGGCATATCCGGAGTAGTAGCCGTCGGGATTGCAACTCCATATATCTACCCGTACATTTTCAACTACATTACAGCTATCATTTGTATTTACCACCACAAAGTTGAGCGCAAGTGCCACACCTGTTTGAGTTTCAACAACGTTCGACCTGTTTAACGGGTTAGTTATTTCGCCGCCGACATAAGGATACGGCCCCTCTTCCTCAGTGGGTGTAGTTATACAACCGCTGGCTGTTGAGGTCGCGTCTGTAGTTGTGGATGAAGTCGTTGCGCTTGTTGTCGAAGAAGCAGATGCAGTAGTTACCGACTCCTTTTTACAGGCGTCTATCAGCATTGGTCCAGCCGCTGCCGCTATTACAAATGATTTGAGAAAATTTTTCCGTTCCATATTATATCGTCTTAACAATATAAAGGTCGGGATACTTTTATAGCGGGAATGGGATGTGTCGGTGAATAGGCGTTATGTGTCGATAACAGATATTCTATTGGGAATTACCCGTGTATCGTTTCGCTTTTGCCGTAGTTTTGTATAACGTGAGCTTCGTAAGCTAAAAACTCTGTCCAGCGGGTTTCAACGTCTACTGTAACGGCATATTTTTTAGCCAGGCGGATAAACATCGTATAATGCCCCGCCTCGCTGATCATCAGCTCATGATAAAAATCGGCTAATTGCTTATCATTAATGTTTTCTGACAATACTTTAAAACGCTCGCAGCTTCGCGCCTCTATCATCGCAGAGAAAAGCAGCCGGTCAACCAATTGCGCTTCGCGGCCACCGCCGATGATAATGAATTTGCGTAATTCATTTACATAGTCATCCTTACGCTCACGGCCCAATTGGTAGCCGCGGTCCAGTATAATATCATGCACCCGTTTAAAATGTTCCAGTTCCTCCTGCGCCAGGACGATCATTTGTTGCACCAGGTCTGAAAGGTTTGGATTTTGTACAATAAGCGTAATGGCAT
>Ga0206841_1030_pt2 | contig 33804 bp, 26 predicted proteins | sample Alteio_BWOrgCont_25_FD_152851 | JGI IMG/M metagenome (GOLD analysis project Ga0206841, IMG submission 152851) | Enriched cells from forest soil in Barre Woods Harvard Forest LTER site, Petersham, Massachusetts, United States -... | ecosystem: Environmental > Terrestrial > Soil > Temperate forest >... | reverse complement strand
CTCTGTGCGGACGCCATCGAGTTGTTTGCTTGCCGTTGTTCTCGGCCACGCTTTCAACAAGGGCTCGGATGCTTGCCGACCATAGATGAATGAGAATGGCGGGCGGGCTTTGGGATTCAGCAGATGTTCCTGCATCCATGCATTCGTGTCTTGCGAGCTATCCAACGTGCGTCCGAACGCTGGTTTCCAGCTGAACGACAGAATGGCAATCAGAGCTACGAGCCAATAGATCGACTGAATGCGGTAGGACCATCGAAGTATGTGTCTTCTCGAACGCGCAGTTTCTAACTTGGGCTTGTGATCAATATCGAAACGCGAAATCATTTTAGTGCGCTTCCTCTAAGTAAAGAAGATCGCTGGTGTATCTGGCAGGTAATTGTATGGTCAGACCGGTGGTTATCAAATCTTTTCCAGAATAGGTTGCGTCTGGAGTGGAATGATCCTCCGACCGGACTGTGTAATTAGTATTTTCCCCCAGCCCCTTGAGAACTACGTGCTGCATTCTCTCGTTGCTATTCGGGCGAAAGATGTACAAGGTGCCACGCTTGAGGCTGGGACTCCAATAGAACATGCCATCCCAGTGGATTCCATCCGGCCGTGGCAAAATGTGATGCACGTGAACATCTTGCAGGATCGGTCGGACCCAAGACTTATAGATATCTGTTGCTTTCTTGACATTTGCACGTTGTTCCGGTGTCCACGATGCGCTGTGGGTCGGATCGATCTGCCACTGATTCATCATGGAAGATCGCCAGAAGTACGGTTCCGGAGCATCGGAGACGGTGTCGTAAAAATTCTCGTAGGTGTAGTCCATGAGAACCGACGGCGGGAACGCAAAAGTCGAGTCATAGATAGCCTGCCGATTCGGCAACGACGACAAAGTGTCGTTGATGGCTATCATGTGCACGCGCTGGATATCTCCGAAATCCTTTATGTGGCCCGACCCGGAACACCCCTCATTGATCAGGTTGGGAAATTTTGCAAGCAGAGCTTCCTGGACGGCATAGTAGCCGAGCGTGGACCAGTAGCTCACATCAACACCGTAATGGTGACGATGATTCGTTTGTATGCACTTCGTGACGATGGGCGTGTAGTCGGTCTTAAAATAGTCGATTCTATATTCGGAGACCACTCGCTGTGAAGATCGTTCGGCCCAATCACGAGCAGGATCGTAGCCTAGGTCAATCTGGGCGTCCCAATTGATATGACCCTCGGGATCCAGCTTGGGCGGAGCATTAAACCAATCAGGATGGTCTTTGATGTTCAGGGCTCTCGGGTCGTCTGAACTTGAACCCTGCGTATACGCCATCCAGATACCAAACTTCATACTCTGGTCGTGAACATATTCCTCGATAGGTTTATGCCCGTTGGGAAAACGCTTCGGGTCCCAATACCATGCGCCCGATTGCGGAAACCACATCGCATCGACTACGAACGTTTCAAAGCCCAATTCCTTTGCGAAGGCGGCACTTCGGAGCACGCCTTTTTCCTCGGCGTTCGGACCTCCACTATCCAGGTAGAGGTTGTAGGCGAGAGTGGGATGCGCATATCCCGGGGGAAAGCGCGGAGCCAGCTTTTCTAGGATGAAGCGATGCAAACTGTAGCTGCCGTCATCAATGTCGCCGGAGTAGCAACCAACGAAGGCGGGTGGGACAAGGAAGGTTTCTCCAGCAGCGACATCTGTCTTGAAGTCTCTGAGGTTACCGACTTCGATGCCCAACTCGCCAGGCGCCGTCGAAGGGCCTAATACCGGGTCACTGAGTGTGCCGGAAAGGCTGTGAAAACGGATCCGCCCGACGCCTGAGAACTCCCAGCCAACATATAATCCGCGCGACACGCCAACCTGAAGTGCCAGCCAAGGCACAGGGCTCGCGCCATCGGTAGGATCGCTGATGAGAGTCTCGTCGGAGTTTTTCCCAACGCTGCGAGTCACTGTCCCGCCTTCAAGGGTGGCGTTGGATGCTCCGTGTTTGATTGACCAGGCGTCGAGGGAATCTTCTGAGGGAATTGCAAGATGGCTGAGTACGAGGCTGTCCTGATGACCGATCGTAATCACCGCTCCGGAGTGATTGGCGATGGTCAGCCAGTGCTCGATAGGGCCGCGTCCGGGGCGAGCCCGCCAAATGGACTCCAATGCCAGCGCTGGAGCGGCATTAGAAAATCGCAATACCAACTGTCCGCTCTTCGGGTCGAATGCGCCTCCTTCATACTTCCACTTCGTCGGCAGTAAAGATCCATTCTGGGTGATCGATGGTAGGAATACTTCAGGCACCGGCGCCACCAGCCAGGAAGAAGCGGGATTAACTGTTCCGAGCTGCGTCACGACAGGCACGCCCTGTGCCACCGTTACCGTTATCGCCGTGTCATCTGTGGACAGGCGCCAGGAGTTCTCATTGTTAGCACCCCAGATCGGGTTGCAGCAGCCAGCGATGGATGCGAGGACAACCAGCAGATACTTCATCCAGAGACACATCTCCCGCGGTTCTATCAGCCCGAGCAGGCTAGATGACCGCTCGCCATATTGTCAACAGTAATGTCAACACAATAGACTGAATCGCGATCGGCCAATAGTCGCCTGGCAGCTCTTTCTCTCTGAAAATTCAGAGGGACACGATTGGGTAAAGTTTAGAGCGCATCAAGGCAACGTTAGGCCAGGGAGCAGTGGGATGAATCTTCCTGTAGAAGACATTGCTTCTTTGCGGCATAGCTTCACCGGGACGACCGGCAGAGGCTGTAGATGGTGTCGCGCCACGCCACTCTTCACACCGACCCTCTTGTTGGCGGTTCTGTGTGCGACTGCCTCTTTGGCGTCACCGCAGACCAACGTACAAAGCAAAGACGGCTATGTGCGCCGTAAGGGCGACGATTGGGTCCTTGGTTCGTCGGTCGCGGAGAAACGGATTCGCCTCAAAGGCGGGCAGCTTGTGCTCGCTTCACTCCTCAACAAAATGTCCGGGCGCGAATATCAGGACGCATCCAGCGCACCGGCTGAGATTCGTTTTGTCATAAACGGTCAGGATGTGAGCGCGCCGAGTTGGAAATGGTCGCTGCGCGGTGAAAAAGCGGTTCCCGGAAAACAAGGCGAGATCCAACTCGACATCGAATTAGAGCATGCTGGCATAAGCGTAGCGAAACATTATGTGGTCTACCCGGAGACTCCGGTCATTCGCGAGTGGCTGACGATAGAAAACTCTACAAACGAATCGATCCGGATCAGTCACGTAGATTTCCTCCACACCGGGATCCTCAGTTCTAACGCCCGCGATCTCCAATTCAACTACCTGACGGGAGGAGGAAACTTCAACGGAAGCCAGCTTCTGAAGTCGGAGCCCATGGATCCGGCTTATCACCGCATGCTCGACTCAAACGGCGGAATCCAACCGGGAAGCTATAGCGGATTTCTCCCGCTGGTGTTTCTGCTCAATCAATCTTCGACCGAAGGCGTCGCGGTGGGGTGGGACTATCTCGGACATTGGTGTTTCGAAATCGAAAATGAGGAAGGCCAGCCTTTGATCATGCGACTGGAGTTGGCCGGATTCGAAAAGGGCTTACCTCCGGGCGGACGGATTGACACTCCCAAAGCTTTCATCGCACCGTTTTCGGGCGGAGTGGATGAACTGGGGAATCAACTGCTCGATTGGCAATACGGCTATTTATGGGATTTTACGAATTCAGAATATTTCGCGAAGACTCGGTGGGCGGTAGATTGGCCCCCACCCTGGGTGGGTGAAGGAGGAACTGCTAGCGCCGATAACTGGGGACGGCGATTGGCGCTCGATCTTCGTTATGTCGACCTGCTCCGGGAGACGGGCACAGATATTCTTTGGGACGATGCGGGATGGTATGACCGATGGGGGACCTGGAATGCCCCTGAATGGCGACGCACCAACGACTACCTACACAAGCACGATATGCGATGGGTGCTGTGGTACCCAGCGTTCTTGGCAACACCTGAGTCGAAAGTTGTCCAGCAACATCCTGACTGGCTGATTCGAGGACAGGACACCCTTGAGCAATCGATTCCCGGGACAGCGGACTGGCAAGCGAGACTATTGAACGGCTCGGTCAGCAACTGGGGAGATTTTCAGTGGCGCTATGACATCGCTCCAGCCGCCAGTGCGAACGATACTGACTTGCTTGCTGACGATCAGAACTTCCGTAAACTGCTTGAACAATTCAAGAGTGATCATCCCCAAAGCGGCGTCGATGCCTGTGATGGTGGAGGGCGTTGGATCAGTTACGATCTTGGGCGTCTTGCCGAGTCGGGCGAATACACCGATGGCGGCGTTGGACCCTACAGCGCCTACTACACTTCGCTCATTCTTCCGCCAGACAAGTTTCACAACGTGGTCGATTACGATCAGACTTACTATGCCGATGTTGATCGGGTGCATCTTGCAATGGACCCCACGTGGTATCGGGACCCTGGCGACGGCCCGGATGTGGAGTCTATTCGCAAAGACTGGGAAATCTATCACTACCTGGTAGCGCAAGGGGTTGCGGGGCGCTGGAGTCATGTCTTTCGGCCAAAAGTGGATCACGATGATCCGATCTGGTACTTCCAAAGAATGAACCGTGATGGCACGAAGGGTGTCATTCTTGTGAAGCACGAAAAGCGTGGACCAACTTATTTTCTAATCAGCCGGTCCGCTCAACATGATTCGAATTCGCTGGACCGGTTCTTTGGCGCTCCGGGTGAGATGAACATATTGTCCACTACCTCAGCAGCTCATCTTGAAACCGGAATTTATCAAGACCCGGTCGATGGCATGGCGCGGTACTACGGAGTGCCCGGTCAGAGTTTCGGTCCGCTAAACATAAAATATCGGGTGGATGCTGCTGACGAGTCGCTTGTAACCAATGTTGTGAAGCGCGGAGCAGAGCAACGAGTTCAGGCTCGCTTCTTCGGAATGTCGCTTCAAATTGACAAGCCACTGACGGTTACCGAGATCGGTCAATTCGATCCCGGAACGAACCTCGGGACCTACACTCTGTCACTGGTGCGGACTGAAGACAACTCGGTGCTTGCCACCGCCAACCTTGATATGGGCTGCGCGCTGACAGATAAGTTAGGTTTCAAATACGCCAGGCTGCCGCAGCCAGTTCGATTGGAATCGTCCATGGCGCCGGTGGTCATTTATCCTCGAGGGCTTTTGCCAACTGAGACGTACGATGTGAGGGCTGATAAGTCCGCCCTGCATTTCCGCCGTATAGGTTCTGAATTGATGTCGGAGGGGATCAAGCTCAATAAAGTCGTAGCTGGGGATCTGATATTTCTGAACCTTGCCCATTATCCAGGATCCGGAACCGACAACGTTCTTCCGCAACCGCCATCTCATGTAATCAAGCAATTGGGAGCAAACCTGGGTGTCGAGGGCGTTGAACTGTCGTGGTCGCCCGGCAGCGATGACAATTGGATTTCCTACTATGAGGTCTTGAAGAACGGGAAACTCATTGGGCGAGTCGCAAAGGGGGTTTACTTCTTCGATCACTCCGATGCTGCCCGCGACGACATCGACGCTAGATTTGAAATCCGCACAGTGGATGGAGATGGAAATCGCAGTCCGGCTGTAGCTGCGCAGAAGATGGGAAGCCAACTACGCGTATACGAGGCGCTCGGAGATTTCTCTCCGGCACAATCGGCCAAACAATGGATCTACGAAGAGAGATTGGGTGACGGCTCTTATCGCGACTTGACCTGGGACAATGGGGGTTACGAGGGGCGCTGGACGGGCTCGGGTCTTGGTCGGATAGGACGCATCTGGATGGAACCGTCGGCCCAGTACGATTTATCGCGGACCTTCGTGGTTCCCACGGCTGGTTCGGTAAGCACTTCGGGAACAATCCGCAAAGATCCAAGCGCAGAAAATCAGATCTCTTGTTTCGTACAAATCCTGCTCAATTCCAAACAGGTTTGGCCAGCAGACGGGTGGGCGGAAGTTCGCCCCAGCTACGATATCCCAACTACTTACAACCTTAATGGTCTACATGTATTGCAAGGCGACAAGCTGCGATTCATTGTGAAGCACAATGGTCAAAATCGTGCTGATCCCATTGTATGGAATCCGTCAGTGGTCATTCAAGACTCTGACGGCAATTAAGCGACGAGCAGTATCATCGTGACTCTAACGAAACGATTCGAGGGCGGCGCTCAGCCTCTTCAGTCCACCACGCACGGTCTCGGTCGCTCCGCAAAATCCAATGCGAAGATGCTGGGCAGCTCGAAGAATTCGCCACGCACCACGCTCGTTTCGAACTCATCGCGAAGCAATTTGGCAAAAGTAGCTGCATCACCCGTTCTTAGTCTCGGGAACACAGTTGTACCGAACCGGCTAGTTGTACCGAACCGGCTAGGCTCACAATCAAGTTCCGAATGGTCGGCAAGGAACGCATTGACCAACGAACGATTCGTCTCCAGGAGCGAGCGGCGCGATTGCGAATGCGATCGAGGTTGTCGAGTGCAATCACCCCAAGTCGCGCTGCCGGATGCACCGGACTTCCATAAGTAAAATCGACAATCTGCCACATTCGTTGCACCAGATCCGGCTGCGCCAGTATCCATCCACAACGGATAACGCTCAGCCCGTATGCTTTCGTCAGACTGCCGGTAATGATGAAGTTCGGTCCAAGGTGAAATGCAGACTGCCATGGCTGGTCGAACAAGGTCTCGAGGTAGACCTCGTCCACCAATACACGCACGCCAACCTTGGCAGCTATTTCGCCCACTCCATGTAACGAGAGGCTACATTTGCCGACGAACCATTCATGTCTTCCTTTTCCTCATCCCTGTAGAGACCAGTTATATGTAGTCACCGATCACGTTGAACCTTACGGCTCCAGAACCAATATGCGGGTGTGCCTGCCAACAGAAAGCCAAATCCTATGAGGCTGTTCTGTGGATAGCGATAGATCGTATTACCCACCAACCACCAACATATCGCAGCGAAGACTGCCGTTGTGAGGGGATGGCCCGGCATGCGATAACCGGCACTCCTTAGTCAAAGCGCTTCAGGAGCAGGATGTCTGAGCCGTAATTGAGCTGGTCTGCAAATTCGCTATTCATCAGGCTGCTGTCGCCCTTGGCCAGCCATTCGTTGGGCAGGTGCTCGGAGATGCCATTGGTTAGTGCCTCTCCTGTAAGGATCCGGTCTCGGCCTGGACGATCATTAAGACTTGTAACGCGGTATTTGGCCTTACTGTCTAACCCTCGCAAGGCGATCGTTGTATCGGCGGATTCCGACTTGTCGCGGAAGATAAACACGACAGACTCCGTGGAATCATCCTTCACGTATTGAAGCGAACTCCAGCCTGCGGCCTGAGGCTTCAGATGGTAGACATCTTCAAAAAGAAGATGGCGGTATTCCTTGAAAAAGAGCAGATTCCGCTGGAAAGCCTCAATGTAACCAGCCGGGGCAGCGGAGAGAAACTGTGCCGACATGCCGTTGATATTACCGAACGAGATTCCATGGGTGAAATGTTTGCGCAGGTAGTAGTCGAGGGATGAAGCGCTGTACCAGCGAGCCGTTAAGCTGTCCCCTTTCGCGTCGCCGACCCCGGCAGCTGCAAGTGACCCCCAGACATTTGGGCTAACCATGGGGCCCGTGATGAACTCGTTCGTGTATCCGCCTGGCAGAAGGCCTTGAGGGCCCGGATTGACTCGTGCGTAAAGCAGAGACGGATCGCATTCGAATCCGGAGAGTTTTGGGAAGCGCTCCATGAGATACCGCATAATCTCCTGCCGTCCGCGATAGGCTGCATACGCCCCATCCGTTTTCCCATGGCCATGATCGGTGCGATTGCATTCGTAGCTCACGGTGGCAGAAGGGTCCCACTTAATCCAATCGAGATTATACTTCTCGATCAGGTCTGCTAACTGCTTCTTGATCCAGGTGACGACCTTGGGATTGCCGAGGCAGAGCTGTCTGGTTGGCGTAAGTGACGGGTGTTTTTCCCCCAGGGACTTGCCATCGATTTCTGCAAGCCAATCCTTGGGAATCTGACCTGACTCCACTAGAGCCGCATCTACATTTCCCGGATCAACCCAAAGCCCAAACTTCATTCCGTGGGCGTGTACCTGATCGGAAAGATTTCTGAGCCCCTGCGGAAATTTCTCCTTGTTCTCGTTGTAATTGCCGAGTCCCTCGGTCCAATCATTCATTCCGGGAACGACCGATGCGCCTTCGTTCCAGGTGGCATCGTGGTAGAAGACGTCGAAGCCAACGCGCTGTGCCAAATCGAGTTCTCGAAGGAGGAGTACTTCACTATTTTTTTGCGTGAGCCATATGCAATAGGTCGCGAAAGGCGCATCTGGCAATGGTGTAAGAAAGATGTATTTCTTCAAGTAGCGAAAGGCTTCGTTTCCGACGACGTCGGTGTCCCCCTTGGCAAGCGCGAGAAAAGTGAGAGGCGTTTCAACCGACTCACCTGGCGCAAGCTCAAACTCAGGAGGAGGCGCGCCAGCTTTGTCTTTCAGAAGGACGGTTCCTGCGCGCACCATCATGCCACCACCGGAAGGTTGAGTCGTCGCCTTCCATCCGAGGACACCGAGGCCAGGCTCGCCCCCGATGAGAGCCGCCTCCCCGGATAGGCTATTTTCAAGAACCACCCAATCGCGAAATTCCCGGGCGCTCGACAGATTTCCGGCGGCCTGAAATCCAAAATGGCCCTGAACAGAGGAATAGGCTCTCAAGTCGGCCGGCGAATCTTTCAGAGTGAGCGACAACGGGTCGATGTGCGAATCGAGAAGAAGGGGCTTCTGGCCTTGGTTTTCAAGTTTCGCCTTCGTCTCAATGACAGCATTGGTTGGGTATAGCGTCAGCATCAGGGAGAAAATGCCGCCTGAGCCGGACTTAAATCGCAGCGTCAACTGCCGCCCGTCCTTCGGTGCGTCAGAAATGGCGTCATCCAGGAATTGATAGTCTTTGCTGGTTTTATCGGGGAACGACACGAGCCGCGAGCCTGAAACGGCCCACTCCTCACCGCCTTCCCGCCTCAACGACCGTAACTGTACAGTGCCCGATGATCGACCTATGTCTATATGGATATTTCCGTTGGTCGCCTTCCAGCCGGCAGAAGATTTTGTGATGGATACCTGTGCGCCGGAGAAATTGATTCCTAAAAGAAGGAAGACAATTTCAAGCGGCAAGGGCCTCTTGACTCGTATCCGCAAGATGTTGGTTAGCCTCGATATCACGAGGACAAGGATGCCATGACGTTGTATGAACATGCTGAAGGCCGACCTCAAAAGAAAAGACTACCCAAGCCTGTCTATGAGTGAGCCAGGCCCGGGTAAGGAGAGGGATCTTAAAACGTTAGCTGAGCTCCGATTTGCATGCGGCGTCTGAAGTCGACAATTCCTGTGATCTGTCCCGCCGTACTGGTATCGACTGCGGCGTTGGGATTTGTAAGGTTCTCATGGTTGAAGGCATTGAATGCATCCCACTTGAGGTCCAGATGAATTCCCTCGGTGACCTTGAAGCTCTTTTGCAAGGACAAATCCGCGGAGGAGAAGCGTGGTCCCAATACGATATTGCGGCCTGAGTCGCCATAGATGTACGGGGCAGGCACAGTAAAGACCGATGTATTGAACCACCGGGCTGCATTCCTATTGGGAACCGATGTGCTTCCAATACGGTTAGGTCTCAAACCAATAGTGGAGTTGAGTGAGGCGTTGTTAGCAAGTGTTGGCGTGAAGAAATTGCCTCCTTCGAAGTTGTAGATGCCGCTGAGTGTCCAGCCCCCGATAATGGCATTGACTGGGCGGCTCACGTCACCCGCAAGAGCCTTGCCCTGGCCGAAGGGAAGATTCCATACCGCTGCAGTTACCCAGGAAAATGGCCGTACCTGATCGCCGTTTCCATAGTTACTGGCAAAGTTAAATTGGTTTTGGGGACCGAATGTTCCTTCGTCCAGCGCTTTGGCCCAGGCGAAGTTGCTCAACAAGGTAACATCGGCGCCAAAGCGCTTTTGCACGGAGGCCTGCAACGAGTTGTAGTTGCTTCTGAGTTCTGGATAGCCGGCAAGCTGATTGCTTCGCTGGGTTTCACCGGTGGTCCATCCGAACGGACCAAAATAGGGGCGACGCGGATTGAAATCCCCCGGTCCGGGAATGGGCGCATTCACGTCAACGTTGTCCCAGAGGTGACGGCCGATATTTCCAAGATAAGCGACAGTGAACGAGACGTCGTGTGGAAAGATCTGTTCCAACGTCACATTCCATCCGTCATTGTAGCTATGCGGGTAGTCTCCCTTGCCTGGGAAGTATTGCGAAAACCCGTTCGGCAGGGGGATCATGCCATTGGCAGGAAAAGCAGGAAGAGATGCGGGCAGGCCCGGGCCCTGGTCCAGAGTGAAAGGTAGCGCTGCATAGGGGGTTGCTGGGCTAAACGACTGGCTTTGTTTAATCGGCCAGCAGCAACCTTGTGTACCAAAACCAGCTCCATCAGGATTAATGAAGTAGCTGCGACCATATCCGCCGCGAAGCACAGTGCTTTCAAATAACCGATAGGAGGCGCCAACACGCGGCGAGAACTCTGTCTTGAGAGAGTTAACACCAGCATACTTACCCGCCAGGCCGGTTAATAGCACGTTACCGGTGTTCAAATCCAGGTTCCCAACACTCTCGCCATCGGGAGTGTAAATCGGAGTGACATAGTCCCACCGCAAGCCCACCATGATGTTGAACCTCGGCGTGACTTTCCAGGTATCTTCACCGAAAAAATTTAGACCCCACATCTTTTCCTGGGGCTGTACCAGTGTGATGTCCCTGCCGAAGCTGTCGCTAAGACCTAATAGAAAGCTTGCCATGCCCAGGCCGGAGTTTGCGGAGGCAGGGTTGCCGGTGAGGTTTTGTGAAAAGTCGAAAGAGCCACGACCGCTGACGTCCGTCCGGATCCCATAAAACTTCTTGTATTCCCCTCCGAATTTGAAGAGCTGACGACCCAGTGTTTTGGTCCAGGTGTCGTAAAACTCCAGGTTTGTTTCGGTTTCAAAAAATGGGAGTCCTATGTCACCCATGGTGAAGGCTCCTGTGGGGCCATCAACGGTAAGGGTCGGTAATCCGCTTGTATAAACCGTGCCAAGGTTGATGTTGGGAATTCCGGCTTTCGTCGCCGCGTCCTGACTCGCATCGAGCTGCAGTTCCGAAATTTTGATTCGAGAAAAGGCAAAACGAAAGTCCTGCTGCAGTGACGGAGAAAAGGTGTGCTGGAAGTTAACCATTGTGCTGTAATCGTCGTCGTTCGAATCTCCCGAGTTTGGGATGCCGCCCAGCGGAGGGCCGCCGCCGTCAGTCCCGAATACGTTCTGGGTCAGGAAGTGCGCGTGGAAGTAGCTGAATTTTCCAAAGACCACAGTCTTCTGAGTAACGAAATAATCTACACGCGCGTCGACCTGATTCTGATCGAATATCCCGGGGCGGGAGATCGTATAGTTGTTGTCGACCAGGTTCGGGTTCGTAGGTGAAGGCAGCAGCGCAAGGAGGTTTAGAGCAGCGGGGCTGATGCGATCTGCCGGAATGATGTTGTTTGGAAACTGCGTTCGTCCGGTTCCATCAGGATTGCCAGTAGCCGGGTCATAGATCGGATTGGTGGCCGCAACCGAACTGAATCTCCGGTGCGAAATGGGGCGATCGGAGATGTGTAGAGACTGGAAGTTGAAAGATTGTTCCGCATTCCCTGGTAGTCGCTGAAGAAGAACAGCTTGTCCTTCAGGATTGGACCGGCGACACTACCGCCAAACTGGTTCCAGACGTTACCAGGCGCGCCATTTGGCTGGCTGAAGTGATCGGCGGCGAAGAACCCAGCCGTGCGGTAATACTCGAAGGCTGACCCATGAAATTTATTTGTGCCCGATTTGGTCGTGATCTGGAAGACTCCACCGCTCACGCTTCCGTACTCAGCGTCGTAGTTACTGGTTGTAATCTTTACTTCCTGAACCGAAGCATTCGTCGGTACAAGCAGGGTCAAACCTTGAATAGCCTCTGTGTTATTGACTCCATCCAGGATGTGGGCGTTGTTATTGGTCTGACCTCCGTTGATATTCACGTTGAAGTCTTCGCCGGCGTTTTCCGGATGAAGGTCAAGTTGGCCGGAGGCCATAGACACGCCGGGGGCCAACAGGCCAAATCGGGTAATGTTATTGCCGAAGGTGGGAAGATAAGCGATTTGCTTTGTGTCAATCGTCTCGCTCACATCAACGGAGTCCGTCTGAAGAAGAGGTGCCTGCCCGGTGACCGTCACGGTGGAGGTTGCCGCACCGATCGTCAGCTTAATGTCAAGGGGGACGACTGTCCCGGCCTCAACTCTGAGATCCTCTATGATGTATTTCTCGAAGCCGTCCTTCGTGACAGTGATCGAATACGTTCCTGGCAGGAGGCTGGGAAATCGATACAGGCCTACCGTGTTGGTGGTGGCTTGGTCGGTCACCTGAGTAGCGATGTTTGTTGCCGCGACTGATGCGTCCGTAAGCATAGCGCCGGAGGAGTCTTTCACAGTTCCCGCTATGGCACCGGTGACCTCTGTCTGCGCGTGCGACAAGCCCGCGCACATCAGCAGCAGCAAAAGCCCAATTATTGTCTGGAGATGATATATGGCAGCCTTCATTGTGGTCTCCTTTGAAATTTACCTTCTTCTCAACTGCCCATTACAGGGTGGATCCTGATTTGTGACTCTTCCGAATCTTAGAAGGCCGCATTAGAGAGAAGCGGGCCGAATACGGCCCTCTATCCCAACGCCGCAGGAGGTTAAATCACTCCTCAAGCGGGTGTCAACATAAAAATTGTCAACATTACTGTCAACACTAGCTGCACTCGTCCGGCTGAAAAGTGAGGTTTTGGGACGAACGTTGTCAACAATGTGACGAATTTTTGTGTACGCTTGTTCACGCCAAAGTAGCTGCGTTTCCATACTGAAGGGATGTCGATACGGTCACGGGGACGGCCTTCGGCAGCTTTCAGCGAGGCAATAGCATTAGCGGCTGCACCAGCATTCCGGTCATGCCTTTTTAAGAGCACTTGTGCCGATGAGTAACTGGTCAACGTGATTGCTGACGAAGTGTCGTCGAGCGCATCTGTTGGGTGACGAATAAAGACCGTTATCGCAGGTGTTCACGGGGCCCGAGTCAAACGGCCGTGTGCTAATCTAGCATGTCTATGGGATCTCCGAAGACGAGTACTGCTAAGAAAGAGCGAGAGCCCGCGGGTGAGAGGGTGGAAGCGCACCTGCGGAAAGCCATATATGCCGGTACCTTACGACCGCGGCAGCGCATCATTGAGGAGGATCTCGCCCGCGAATTGAAGGTGAGCCGGGGTCCTGTGCGCGAAGCCCTGCTGAGGCTGGAGCGTGACGGCCTGGTAGTGACTACATCGCGGCGTGGCACATTTATCCGCGACATTTCTCCGGCCGAGATTGGGGTCGTCTTTCGCATGCGGGCCAAACTCGAGGGTCTTTGTGCTCGCTACATGAGGGAAGACCCATCTTTTGATCCCTCTACTGTGCTTGAGCCTGTACTGAAGAGACTAAAAGCTGCCACGGACAAGAACAGTGAAGAGCGATTTTTTCACGCCGATATGGACCTTCATCGCACGATCTGGAAGGCATCCAATCAGCCGCTTCTCTACGGCACGTTGAATCAGGTAATGAATCCCTACATCTTTATGATTGCCCGCGCCTATTCATCTCAGGTGCCGATGGGCCGTCGTCTTGAACATCATGAGCGGTATGTGAAGATGCTGCTGAGGACCCCGATAGCGAAGATTGAGGAGGAGGTCGAGCGATATTTTTCCGAAGTGTACACACAAACGTTTGATCGGATCTTGCCGTTCCCTCCATTCGCTTTGCATGGCTGGTCCAGCAATTCCAAAGACGGCAGCGCCACCCGGCAATCACGGTTATCGAGAGGCGCAAGCTAAATAGAACCTTCAAGGGTGGAATCCCAATTCCTAAGTCCTCTTGACCAGTGTGGCCCCTCCGTCGATAAGAAGCGTTGAGCCCGTCATGTAGTCGGAGTCCTTGCTGCACAGGAACGCGAAGCCGTCGGCAACTGATTCTGCGGTTTGCATCTCGTTAAGTGGAATCGCTGCTGATACACGCTCGCGGAAGTCCGGTTGCGCATCGTGCAGTTTTTTGCTGAGACCGGCATATACGATACCCGGAGCCATAATGTTAACGCGTATACCCTGAGTAGCAAGCTCCTGGGCCATGACCATGGCCATCATTTTGACCGCAGATTTGCTGCAAATGTAAGAAGTACCGTTGGGGAACGGCAGGTCTTGCACCCAGCTTCCGGTGAAGAGGACCTTGCCGCGGACTCCGTGAAGCGGCTCTTGAGAAACCATCAATCTCGCCGCCAATTGAGCAACATTGAATGCTCCGTAAAAGTTGACCTCCATCGTTGCTTTCAGGTTTGCAGGATTTACCTGAAGAAACGGCTCATTCGTGACCATGCCCGCGTTTGCGATTGCCACATCCAGACGACCATGGCTCTTCAGAGCCTCCGTCAAAGCCGACTGAACAGCATCGCGGTCGGTAACATCGCAGCGTAGATAACTCACTTTTGCGTTGTTGGCGAGATCGGCCGAAAGCAGGTCTTCCGGGCTTCGATCCAGAAGAATGACCCTGGCGCCATCCTCTATAAGTCGCCGCGCGACGGCCTGACCAATATCCCCGCATCCTCCGGAAATTGCTACAGTCGTTTGCGCTAATTTTGCTTGTTCAGTCACTTGAATCCTCGGATCGATTTTAGCGTGATGCTTGTGACCAGGCATTTAGACGGAGTACCGGCGAGCCTGGTCCGACTCTCTGTTCAACTTGGAGTCGATGCGTGCGTCAGCAGCTGCAATACGTCAGGAAATCTATATCCCGACCCTACAACTGTCAACAAGATAGTTGACATTAAGCTGGTATCCTGTGCTAGGATTTGCTTTCGCCGGAGCGGGTTCAGCTCTATTTGCATCGATATGAATTCAGATTCTTCTTCTTTTAAGGGGCAGACAGTTCTTGTGACTGGGGCAGCCCAGGGGCTAGGCAAGGCGACCTCCTTTGCCTTCGGGCGTCGCGGCGCCAGGGTGGCCATGGTGGATCTGAATGAGCTTTTGTTGAACGAGACCGTTGCAGAACTACGCAATCAGGGTGGCGTCGAATGCACAGGCATCGTAGCCAACATCGCAGAAGCCGGAGCGCCCCAGGCCATCGTAGAGAGCACGATGAAGCACTTTGGGAGCCTCAACGTTTTGGTCAACAATGCGGCAGTATCTTCAGTGGAGGCTCTGCTCGACGTCACTGAAAGCGAGTGGGACAAGGTGTTCGCAGTAAACGTGAAGGCGCTGTTTTTTCTCTTGCAGGCCGCAGCCCGCGTGATGAAGACAGCAGGCGGGGGGAGAATCATCAACGTGTCTTCGCCGGGAACACGAATGACACTGACGAACTACACCTCATACGCGACATCAAAGGCAGCTGTCGACTACATTACTCGTACAGCCGCAGCCAATCTTGGGCCGTATGGAATTACAGTGAATGCGATTGCACCAGGCAGAATGGATACTCCAATGCAGCGCATCACCGAGGAGTCGAATGCTGCTGCCATGGGAGTCGACTTAAAGAGCTACATTCAGTCTCGGACAGTCGATATTCCGATGCGGCGACGCACCGATCCTGAAGAAGTTGCTGAAGGAATCGTGTGGCTGGCGACGCAGGCGGCGTCGTATGTTACAGCAAATCGCCTGAATATCTCGGGTGGATTGGAAATTGATTGATGCCACCGCTACGAGGTGTCTGGTTGACGATACTCACGATCTGGAAATGACTGTCGTCTGCATCGGTACTTTCGATGGTAAGATGGGTGCCGCTTGAGAATAACTAAGGTTGAAACAATTCGCCACGGTCGGTTACCGAATCTTCTCTGGGTACAACTCTATTCGGAAAACGGGCTGGTCGGGTTAGGGGAAACCTTCTATCTGCCCGCCGCCGTCGAATCAGTAATCCATGATGTAATCGCAGCCTTTCTTCTCAACCGCGCAGACTGCTCTCCAGAGAGCATCTGGGACCAGGTCTTCAGCTACTGCAATTTTTTTGGTCACGCCGGAGCGGAGATGCGCGCTCTTTCCGCTGTTGATATCGCACTTTGGGACCTTCTGGGACAGAAGACCGGTGAGCCGATCTATCAACTGCTCGGTGGCAAACTGAGAGACACGATTCCCATCTACAACACCTGCGTCGATACAGAGATTTACCGGGACCAGGAAAATTTTATGGAGCGGCCAGGTGCTTTGGCCAAGGATTTAATTGCGCAGGGCATTAGGGCAATGAAGGTGTGGCCCTGGGACCGTTTCGCGCCGAAATTGGAGTCGACGGCACTAGCCGGACCGGCTGGATACTTATCCATGGGACCTTCCGGTTCGTTTCTATCGTTGAGGGACCTGGACGCCGGGCTTAGTGTCGTGAAAGAAATTCGAAACGCTGTCGGCAGAGATATAGAGATCTTGATAGAAGGCCACTCCCGCTGGGACCTGAATTGCGCCATCAAGATCGCCAGAGCTCTGGAACCGTATGACGTGCTGTGGATGGAAGACATGATGAAGCCGGAGAGCTCCGCCGATCTGTCCAGGCTGGCTGCCGAAACGCGTGTTCCGCACAGCGTCAGCGAGCGTCTCTTTACAAGATATGCTTACAGGCAAGTGCTTGAGGCCCGCGCTGCGCACATCATCATGCCGGATCTGGTCTGGACCGGAGGAATCACAGAAGGACACAAGATCGCTATTCTTGCTGACTCGTTCCATCTGCCGATCGCGCCTCACGATTGCACCGGACTCGTTACGATTTGCGCGAATCTGCATCTCTGTGCAGCAAGCCCCAACGCCATGATCTTAGAAACAGTACGCGGCTTCTACGAAGGCTGGTACAGATCGGTTTACACGGACAACGTTCGGATCGAGGAGGGAATGGCCACCGCTCCCGATGGTCCCGGCCTCGGCACACGGCTCAATCCCGCGTTCCTGGCGGAATCAGGTATCTCTACCCGAACCAGCGTTGCCTGATGGATCTCAAAGCGCGAGCAAGACGGCGATGACTATCAAGCCGGTAAAGCCGGTGCCACGCCCTTCATCTAATATCAGGCTTCGAAATCAATCTCTTCACCCACTTCAGGGATAATCGCGGTCCCTTTGCCTCCCAGACGCTTGTAGGTATCGACAAAGAGTGCTGGATCGAGTGTTTCATCAGCACTGTCACTCCGATCAGCCCAAAGCAAATGATGGATCGGAATTACTTTGTCCGATCCCAGCTGCCATGCAAGCAAAGCGGCCTCATGTGCATCCATGTTTCCGCCGACTCCGTTGATGCAGAGCATTGCTACGTGAGGCGCGTGGGATTTGAGCCGCCGTAGACGCACATCATATTCAGTGTCACCGCAGTGATAGATTTTGAGTTCTCCGACCTGAAGCAAAACGCCGACGGCGTCAGGCACCTCCCAGCCGGCTACGCCAGCTTCGTGGCGGGCGGGCGTAGCGTCGATCGTGACGTCTTTCAGATGTATAGGTTCTCCTGGCACAAAGGGAATGATTTGTGATCGAGGGATGTCCCAGCTCACAGCTCGCGCCATCGCACTGGGCGGCATGATCAACTTTGCGTTCCGATTGTTGCGAGCAACGGCGGGAATGGATCCCGGATCCAGATGATCTTCATGCCAGTGAGTTGAGATGATCGCATCGGCACGAAGATCATCTATCGCGATTGGTGCCGGAAACGCGCGCTTTCTACCGAACATTGATTCTACGCAGTTGGAAAGATATGGATCGATGCAAACAAGAGTGCCGAGGTGGGTCTTGAATACAAAACCGGATCCGCCCAGCCACCAGGATGAAACATGGTTGTCAGGGACCTGCTTCGAAGCAATGCGTTGTGCCAGATCTATGTTTTCTTTCATCGAATAAGTTCTTCCCGTGATGTGATCGAATCTATTGCCCGCTCCTACTGTTCTCAACTGGCGGACGGAATGTGCTCTGACCCAAACGCCTTTCCCATCCGTCCTTGTGGACGTTGAGATATGAATACGGATCGTACGGATGTTGCCTGGCTAGATCTAAGTTGAGGTCCACGCCAAGCCCGGCTCCGTTCGGCAAGCTCAGGTGTCCGTGCACCGCATCAATTGTGGGAGCCCAGGTGACAAGATCCCTGGTCCAGAGTTCATTAAAGGGATCAAAGTGCTCCTGGATGAGAAAGTTTGGCACGGCTGCTGCGAGTTGCAAGCAGACGGCGGTTGCGACTGGTCCACCGCTCTGGTGCGGCGCGATAACGCTGCCATGTGCCATCGCAAGGTGGGCGACGGCTAATGTGTTGGTAATCCCGCCCAGGCTCATGGGTTCCGGCTGAAAGATGTTGACTGCACCTCCTGACGCGAGGGTATAGAACTGACCGACGGTATCATACATCTCTCCGGTGGCCACTCGGATAGGGCACTGTGACGCAACAAAGTTCGCCGGCGATTCCCGCTCGCGGGTTGTAGGCTCTTCCCACCAATAGATGTCGAGTGGCGCCAGCTTTCTGGCTGCAAGTAAGGCGTCGACTTCGGAGAACCTCGCATGAACATCGATGAGTATTCGCATGTCGCGGCCGAATCGAGAGCGCAACGCCGCCACGATCTCATATGCGATCTCGAGCTCGTCACTTTCGATGAAGTCACGTGAGGTTCCAAAGGGATCGAGCTTGAGCGCATGAAAACCCCTGGCGACAACCTCCTCTGCGGCTTCCACAAACGCTTGCGGAGATCTCTCCGTCCGGTACCAGCCATTTGCATAGCCCAGGACTGACTCTCGAACCTTGCCCCCGAGTAGCTGATAAATGGGAACACCCAGCGACTTGCCGAGGATATCCCAACAAGCTACCTCAATCGCAGCCACCGCAGTCCGGTGAATATGGCCTCCATCGAGGGAGACGCTGTCCATCAGACGTTTGGACAGCGCGTTCACCTGTCGTGGATCCTGGCCGATTACCAGATGATCCAACTCACGAATTGCAGCCTCGGTTGTGCGAATGAAACCGTTCAGAGTTCCTTCACCGATGCCATGCAGATCGCTGTCGGTGGAGACCCGTACAAACAACCAGTTCTTCCAACCAGCGTTAACCGAGATCGTCTCAATCGAGGTGATCTTCATTCAATTACCTAATCCGGAAATAGACGTGTCCGGCGCTACTTATGAATCATCTCCAAAGCTGCGGCGGCAATATCTTCTGAGTCCATTCGATAACGCTGGACAAGGTAAGGGATGGAGCCGCTCTCGCAGAAGCAATTCGGAATCCCGACGCGCTTCAGGTGAATTGGTACTCCGGCATCCACTGTGGCGTCTGCAACCGCGCTCGCCAATCCGCCCGTTGTGAAATGATTCTCGGCCGTGACAACCCGCGGGACTCGGCGCACGAGAGCCAGGACCGCCTCGGTATCGAAGGGCTTAAGCGTGCTCACATGCATCAGGGCCGCGCTCACACCGCTGCCGCTGAGCTGTGCTACGGCTTTGAGAGCCCTGGCTGTCATCAGACCAGTGCTAATGATCGCCACGTCGGTCCCTTCGGATAGGAGCCTGGCTTGGCCGATTTCGAACTGATATGCGTCCGGATCAAAGACGACAGGGACCTGACCCCTGAGCAGACGCAGGTAGACAGGTCCTTCATGGCGGGCGATCGCTGAAACGGCCTGACTCAACTCGGTCGCATCGCACGGATCGATGACCGTAAGGTTAGGTATAGAGCGCATCAGAGCCAGATCTTCTATGCCCTGATGTGTTCCACCGTAGCCGGTGGTCAAACCCGGAAGTCCGGCAATAATCTTGACATTGGCGCTGCCCAACGCAGCACCGATAGCAATGAAGTCATACGCACGGCGGGTTGCAAATACGCAGTATGTCGTGGCAAAAGGTATGAATCCGGTCCGCGCCAGGCCCGCAGCGACGCTAATCAGATTTTGCTCGGCCATGCCGATTTGAAAAAATCGCTCGGGAAAGCGATTCGCGAACAGGTGGATATCGGTGTATTTGCCGAGATCTGCGGTAAGTCCCACAATGCGCGGATTAGTTTCCGCCTCACGAATTAGCGCCTCTCCGAAAGGAGCTGCTGCCGTTCGCTCCGCTCCATAGATATCGGAGCTAAGAATGTTGCCCGTGACACCCGTTTTCGGCGCTGAGACGCTCATGCGTTCCTCTTGGTTTTCAGTTGAGCGTTTTCCTCAAGCTGTTCGCGAGCTAACCGCCACTCATCGGGCTCGACTCGGATGAAATGATTTTTGTCCCGTTCCTCGAACGTGCGCACGCCCTTCCCCATCAGAGTGTCGAGAACGATCGCATGAGGCTTACCGGTGATCTTCCTGGCCGCATCGATAGCGTTGACAATCGCGTGTATGTCGTTGCCGTTAATGCGTTGCGTATCCCAACCAAAGGCCTCCCATTTGCTGTGCACAGGCTCTATCGTGAGAACCTGCCGCGGCGGCCCGTCAGCTTGTTGATCATTGCAGTCAATAAAAGCGAAGAGATGGTCGAGACGATAGTGGGCAGCGGACATCGCCGCCTCCCAGGTCGAGCCTTCCTGAAGTTCCCCATCCGAAAGAAGATTGAATATCCGGGAGGATCTTCCGTCCAGGCGTACGCCCAACGCCATACCCACAGCCTGCCCGAGACCGTGACCGAGCGAGCCTCCAGTCATCTCGAATCCGGGCGTAACTTCACTACCGGCCATTTCAAGTCTCGATTGATCTGCCCCATAGGTATCAAGCTCATCGACCGTGATTACGCCGGCCTCCGCCAGAGCCGCATACAATCCGATTGAGTAGTGTCCAATAGAAAGGAGAAAGCGATCGCGATCCGGCCACGCAAGATTATGCGGGTCGTACTTCATCTCTCTGAAATACAGGACGGTTAGCAGATCGGCTATTCCCAGGCCCTGGCCGACGTAACCCTGGCCTACCCGCTCTGCCATCCGGAGAACATGTCTTCGCAACGAGAGAGCATGAAGCTGCAGCGACGTAATGCTCGTTGCTGTTGTCGAAACATCTGTTCCACCGCTCATAAAAACTCACGCCTTGTTCACTCTGACGAATCAGGATGATTGATCTGACACATTCGCACTTTGCGCACTAGTGCTCAGAGTACGTCCGCACAAGCAAGGACCGTTATAGAAGAGGTGTTCATTCATGTCAATACAAGATCGACGACAATATTGTTGACATTCTGCAGCGATGTTGTCGATATTGTTGACACACACCCTCTGCTGACCCGCCTCGTCGTCTTGCCTAAAATGAAGAGGCAAAATCGGCAAAGCGATCCTAGGGGGAACCATGACCACCTGGTTAAAGAGGAAATGCCTTGTCGGGCTGATTGTGTTATTCGTGATGCCTGCCTGGGCGCAGGTCTTCGACCTGTCGGCTGATTTCTCGCTCGCTAAAAATCCAAATGGGGCCTGGGAATATGGCTTCTCCGCTACGAACTCTTTAGCTGCTGACCAGTTTCAACTTGATCAGAAGTCAGTGATGATAGGTCCCATTGGGTTCTGGCATCCGACGCAGGGTGACGTGCCTGGTCCAGGCTACTACCCGTATATTGCCTATAACAGCACGACAGACACCCAAGTGGGATCAAAGGGATGGGCCATAAGTGCGGGCGAAATCGCAATGGAAGCCAGCAACTCCGGCCAGTATAGCCTCGTTCGCTTCGTGGCTCCGCGCGCGGGCAACTACTCGGTGAATGTCAAATTCATTGGTATTCACTACGGCCTGTCCACGACCGATGTCCACGTATTGAAAAACGGCAGTACGGTATTCGATGCGGACATCGACGGCTATGGAGGTGATCCGGCGTTCCACAAAGTAGAAGGATCAAGCTCCAGAGCCGAATATTCCGGTCAGATGCCGCTGAAGGCGAATGACAGACTTACCTTTGCTGTGGGATATGGCAAGAACAAAACCAACTTTGGCGATACGACAGGCTTGTCCGTGCGAATCGTACTACTCAATGAGACCAAATCTGCCAAGTGAAGGTCCGGATTGCCGATTGGCGCGTCTCGCGCCAGCATGGCCACCCTTTGTGCTGCTGATGTTAGAGTGAAGGGCTCGTATTATGGAGCGAGCCCGAGGTATTACTCTTATCTTGCATTGCGAATTATGTCGGCAACAATGTTGACAACAATTGATACGTTAGAGCAAGCTGATCGAGCCTTCTTGGCTCTGAGACGAGCAGGGAAGGGACTCCTTCGGGTCGGCAACATCTAGGAAATTACAGAAATGGGAAGCGAACTGGGAATCGTGTTGGCGGTGGCGGCCGGGCTGATGGTTGGCAACTGCATGCTACCCCTTAACTATTTACGCAAGTGGCGCTGGGAAAACGCATGGATCATCTTCACACTGGTTGCACTGGTGCTGGTGCCATGGACTCTGGCCTTTCTCAGGGTGTCGAATCTTCTTTCGGTTTATAGCAACGTCAATTCCGCCAGTTTCATGATTCCGCTCCTTTTCGGTGCTGGATGGGGAGTCGCCCAAGTCCTATTCGGGTTGGCAGTGATTCGTGCCGGCATGGCATTGTCGTTCGCCATCACCATTGGACTAAGCGCCGCACTGGGCAGTTTAGTCCCCATTCTCTTGCGTCATCCGCAAGCTCTTGTCACCGGACGTGGATTAGTACTGCTGCTTGGACAGTTGCTGATGGTGACCGGCGTCGTCGTTTGTTGCTGGGCGGGGCGCAGGAGAGAGAGGGAGCAAAAGGCAGATGCAGCGACAGCAACAGCGAGATCGTATCTGGCTGGGGTTTCGCTGGCAGCACTGGCTGGTCTTCTCGCGCCGATGCTGAATTACGCTCTGGCCTTCGGCGACAACCTGATCCACGAGGCCCTTCTCCAGCACACCCTGCGAGCGGATGCGCCATATGCAGTTTGGCCGATTGCTCTTGCGGGGGGTGCAGTGCCGAACATTCTGTATCCTCTCTGGCTACTGCAACACAACAAGACATGGGTTAACTTTTGCCCGGTGTGGCCCGAGATAACTCTGGGAATGATCATGGGTCTGTTGTGGATGGGTTCCGTCGCGATCTATGGAACGGCCACGACATTATTAGGGGTTCTCGGCGCGTCGATTGGTTGGAGCATCTACCAGATTTGCATCATCGTCATGGCAAATGTCTCAGGCTGGATCGCCGGCGAGTGGAAAGGGGTGAGCCAAGGGTCAAAGATCATCTTGTGGAGTGGCTTGCTGTTGCTCGCCTTCGCAACCGTAGCCATCACCTATGGCAATCACTGATCCCGTCGGTTTGGCGACTCCTATCAATGCTGTGTCCTTTAGGGGAGCAGGAGTGAAACAGCAAACCAACCGTCTGGCGTTATTAACCGTATTGGCAATATTGCTCTCCGCGATCTGTTCACACAGCCAGTGAGATTCGTTTCGAGAATTCGGGACAGGTTGTAACGATGTTGGGTTCTCAACTCCTGCAGAATAGGATACCAGTTCGTCTGGATGAAAACTTGAGCTCTGAGCTGCTCGTCATTGAACAAAGATGAATTCAGGCGCATTGCCTTCCTTTGTTTGAGGGTGCAGTTGCAGGAAGGATTAAGACGCGATGCGAAATACGGTCCTTAGCAAATTGATCCCCACACGCAGAATCGAAGTCATGGCTGTCGTCCTTGCAAGCCTGTTTTCTGGACCGAAGGATCTGCGCGCCCAGGCACCAGCATCGCTGGAGATCCGGTCAGAAGCTCTCTCGGCCACACTGGATCCAAGTTTCCCCCGTGTCTTCAAATATCAGGCGGCAAATGGAAAGAGCCTTCCGGCAGCATTGGAGTCGTCACGTCCGAGAATCAAGTTGAATGGACAGCTGTTTACGCCCAGCGATTTGAACATCAGCGTTCAATCCACGGCCTCGGATGCCAGCTATGTGATGCGGATTTCATCTCTGGGTTTGGAACTGGACTGGCGGTTTGCAGTCGAAGGCAACGAGCTTGTTTTCGAATTAACGAAAGTGCTGGAGGGCGGGAGCTTTCATCTGCAAACGCTGGACTTTCCTGATCAATATCTGGTTCGGGTTCCTGCTGCTGACGGGAAGGGTGAAGCCTATCGCGGCGAATACACCCGGCAGAAATGGAGTGATCCATACTCGAATCTTCTCTGGCAATCAACCGCCAACTTCATGAAGATCAGCGAAGCCGATGGCGAGGAGTACCCGAAAGACGCAAACTGGGCCTCTGCTAATGTGCCGGGAGTGGTAGCTACCCTCTCCGACAACATCCCCTACTGGAAAATCAAGACTCAGGTTCTGGGCGGCGAAGGTCCTGGCACAGATTTTGCAATGTGGCTCGGGACCTACTACTACCGTATCGGTGGCGATGTGCAGCCACTACTTCAATCGCGGGTGGCGATTCTTACCGAAGACCGCAATCACGATGGTGCGGTCAACTGGATGGAAGCTGCTCTGTGGCATCGGGACCATATGCGAACACCGAGCAATACCTATGAGCCGAAGACCTTTACCTACATCGTCTTTATCGATTGGGTAAAGCCAATCAAAGAGCCACCCGGTGGTTACGCTCCGATAATTGCTTCGTTCGCCGAAACACTGGAAATTGTGCGTGCGGTTGCCAAGGTGACCGGCAATGCCAAACAGCGAGTGGTTCTTGTTGGATGGCAGTTTGCGGGTCACGACACCGGCTATCCGGCATTCAATCAAGTGAACGAACGAGCCGGCGGAGCCGCGGCTTTGCGAAAGCTTGTGAAAGATGCGGCCGAATATAACGCAAACATCGAGTATCACATCAATGTCGACGATGCCTATCCTGACAACCCGTTCTTCGACCCAAGCGTTTTGCAGTTCAATCGAGAAGGCAAGCCCTATGTTTGGTCCCACCAGTTTGACGGTGGTCCGCCCGACTATCGAATTTCCAACACCAAGCAATTCCGCTCAGGATACTTTCAGCGGCGTCTCCAATCATTTCTCGATACAGTCCCGGTTTCGGAGGGCGTCCGTCTGGATACATTTCGCAATTGTGACATTAGTGTTGGCCCCGGCGAAGACATAGGTATTGTGTCCGAGACAGTTTACGGCGCGAAAATCCTTGATTGGTTTACAATGCGCGGCATCGTTCCCATGACTGAAGGACCTGTGGATGCCTACTACGGAAAATTAGAAGCCGTGCAACATCGTTTCGTGATCTCGGATGCCTTTCACCTCATGATGATGCAGGGCAAACTTTACGGCGGAGGCAAATTTCAGGAAGGCGTAGGGCAGGCACTGGGTTGGTCGATGAATGTAGGTTATGCGTTCCGAGAGACCAATGCGCTCGGTGGCTTGCATTTGGACAAGTACAGCGAGGCCGAGATCGCCGACATGTATTACCTCGGCAATCTTACCCAATCCTATCTTTTAAAAAAGAACCTCATTTGGCTCGGAACCGAGAAGGTAGGCGAGAAGCAGGTGCAAAAGGACGGAAAGACCGTCACCGTACCTCGCAACAACTACATTGCGAAATTCAGCGACGGGACGGTCTCCACGGTCCTTGACGATGGTTCCTGGACCGTCGTTGACCACGATTTTAAAAGTGTCGACGGCCAACGTCGCGTGATTCCAATCGATGGCAAAGAGATTGTTCTCTACTCGGTGGATGGTGGCGCCGTTGATTGGACTCTACCCTCGGAGTGGGCGCGGGCTAATATATCCGCAACGCCTGTCGATTCAAGCGCTGGGTCGGTGCAGCGCTATATCGTGGGCTCCGACAGTAAAGTCCAGATCCCCATGAAGGGCAGGACCGCCTATACCTTGAGGCGGGTGAACTGAAAAGCTCCGGGAGACGACTACATCACCGGAAAAGCCATCGACCACAGCGACTTCAAACTCTTCAGACTCGGGTAGCTCGCGCACGTTAGCGCACAGGCCCAGGCGGTCATTCGTAAAGGTGGCGACGAGGGTGGGAAGGGTTGTTACTGTAGTGGACATTGCTTGATTCTTTTCTGCAACGCCTCATCAGAACAGCTGCACCCTACGCTACACACCATTTGATGCACATCAATAGGGAAACGATTCCATGGGCGGACCAAGTTAACATAAGATACCTTATCCGACTGGGCGAGATAGTAATGCCTGTCTCACTTCAGAAGGCGGAGAACTGCCGCACTGCTTCGCCATGGGCGCGGCGGGTAATTGCCGGCGCGGTCTCCTGTGTACGCTTCCGAACTTTCGAATGCGTTCCTACTCTGTCAAGCCAAGAAGCGTTTGCGCTGTTCAGGACTGGGGACTAGGCAGACGGACGCTTTGGATGAGAGCCGGCGACGGTTTTTGGCGATAAATTTATAGACTCCGTTCAGGATGAACGAAGGGCAGAACGAACCGAGGACTGCCAATCGGCGCCACCAGCCGCCGAGGTAGCCTGCCGCCTTTATCACCGCGTCAGATTCGGCAAACACTTGGCCGCCTTCGATCCACAGCATCGACTCGACCGATTCCAACCCGTGTGCGCGACGTAGTCCCATGCCCAGTTCTGAGTTGCGCGTGACAAACGACAAATCATGTCGTCGTTCATGACGCAATATGAACTGAACGGAACCGGCTACAGAAACCGCAGGAGCCATCGTAGACCAACATCGGTGAGGGATAGGCAGTGATTTCTGAGTTGGTCACTGGTGTCATTGTGCTGCGACTCAAAATATGCCGCGGTTGAAAGACTTGGCAAAACGTACTGCAATTTAGAGGCACATGTCGTATTTAGGTGTAGCCCAATCCTACGTCGGACACCCGGCGAAAGAATGTGGCAATAGAGTCCATTTCTGCGTTATCGTACAGGTAGTGACGAAGGTTAAAGAGTCTATTCGGACATCTCGGTCCGCTCGAACGCGCAGGTCGTCTAAAGGCCAACAGGTCGGCTACCTGCGCGTCAGTTCCCTGGATCAAAACGAGATTCGCCAGCTCGAAGGGCTGGCCCTGGACAGAACCTTTACTGACAAAGCCTCCGGCAAGGATGCGAAGCGGCCCCAACTGGAGGCGATGCTGAACTTCGTCCGCGAAGGCGATAGAGTGTATTGTCACTCGATGGACCGGCTGGCCCGCAACCTCGATGATTTGCGGAGAATAGTGCTGGGTCTGACGGAGCGGGGCGTCCATATCGTCTTTGTGAAGGAAAACCTGACTTTCACTGGCGAGGATTCGCCCATGTCGAATCTGTTGCTAAGTGTCATGGGGGCGTTTGCTCAATTCGAGAGAGAACTGATCCGTGAGCGCCAGCGTGAGGGAATCGCGATCGCAAAGCGGGAAGGGAAGTACCGCGGCAGGAAGCCGTCTCTGACACCCGCGCGGGCGGCCGAGTTGCGACGGCGAGTAGCCGATGGTGGCTCGAAGGCTGCGCTTGCTCGTGAGTTCGGCATCAGCCGGGATACGCTATATCGGTATGTTCCCGTCAAAAAGAGCCGGGTTGAGAAGCTCGGAAAATGAACTGTATGCAAGGGAATCGGAGGAGGGAAACGATGAGTGAATCGGAGATGCAAGCGGAGTTGGAGCGTCTACGGGCTGAGAATGCCCAGCTAAAGAGCAAAGACAAGGGTGGCCTCACTTTGAAGGTGAGCGAGAAGGGTGCGCTCTCGCTGTACGGCATGGGCCGGTTTCCGGTCACACTCTACAAAGAACAATGGCTCCGCATCCTCGCGAGTGCGCCGGAGATCGAGGCATTCATCCGCGAAAACGACTCCAGGCTGAAGACGAAGGAGTAGGGCTTTGAAGAATGGGGTCCAGGCCGCAATATGCTGTCCCTGCGGGAATGAGAAGATCCTCGCCCTGGGCCTCTGCGCGACCTGCTACACCCTGAAACGGCAGGATGCCGAGTATTTCGGCGGCCTGCGAGAGCAGGTCTTAGAGCGCGATGGATACGCCTGCAGGGTGTGCGGTGATCCCGATCCCGGAGTACATCATCGTGAGCCGGGCAAGTCTGCGCTGCATCTGATGATCGCTCTCTGTGCGGGTGGTCATGCGAAAGTCCACCGGACGAAGGTTGTCCTTACGGAGTTTCCTCCACTTCTACTGGCACTGTGGCGAGAGCAGCACCGCGAAGGCCACGAACAAACATACTTTGATTTCAACGTTCGCATACCACCAGCTCAGAATGTGCCGCTAAACTTTGAGCCGGCCAGAGAAGAATAGTGGGGGCGATGAGTCTAGTAGGACCATGGCCGGCACCCGCTTTTCAGGCACAGTTTCACGTTTCCGAGAAGCCGGTTTTTCGTCTACTTGGCCGAGAATACTGATCGAATTGAATAGCTGGATGAGTACTTTGCCCTGAAGTTGCAAGATGACGCCGACTTCCAAGTTTCCACTATCACAATCAGGTACCCCATTACGAGGCCGACGCTATCTGTCATGACGCTAATCGCGTAGAACGTTATCAATATCACTCTGATCATCCACAGCAACCGGAGTAATGGGTCGTCCACAAAAAAGTCGCCGATCAACACACAAATGGCACCTATCTTATGCAAGGCTTGCATGTGTTTACCAGTTGATCAGTGCCAGAGAGTGAGGAGCTTCGATCTTCTCTCCGGTCTCACGAGGCCAGGAAATCGACAGCAATGCCCCTCCTTCTGGACGGTTCGACGCCGTCACACTTCCTCCGTGAGCGCGCACAACGGCTTCAACAAATGCAAGCCCAAGGCCATGCCCCTTGGAGTCTCTTCCTTTTACCCTCTGCTCGAACATGTGGAGGCCAATCTCCGAAGCAAATCCCGGACCATCATCCTCCACAATCAGCGTCGCAGCGTCCTGGCTTGCGCCAAGTTTTATGGAAACGGTGCATGACGCGGGCAAGTGGTTAAGTTCGTTATCGAGAAGGTTTGCGATCACTCGATGCAGAAGAGCGGCGTCTGCCAGTACAACGACAGGGCCAGAGCTGCGCAAATTCATTCGAAGCCCTTTCTCTGACATGCAAGGCTCGTACAGATCCATCATGACTCGAATCAGTTCATCAAGATCGACCTTTGTGAGCGAAAGCCTAAGCGCGTCAGCTTTCGCCTCAGCAACATCAAGCGAAGTATTTAGGAATTCCGTTAGTCGATCCAGTTCATCGATGGCCGAGACGATTGGCTCACTTTGCTCGACCTTTAAATCGCCCGATAGAACGATCTCCAGCTTGCCCCGAATTGCCGTCAACGGGCTACGTAGATCGTGGGCCAGGGACTCAGTAATGGTGTGCAGTTGATGCATCGAGCTTTCTATTCGATCCAGCATGCGGTTGAGCGTAAGCGCCAGGTGCCCTACTTCGTCGTTCCGCTTGCTGGTCGGAACCCTGCTACTCAAATCAGATTGCCCAATCCGGGATGCTGCTTCGGTTATCTCGCGAACATGGCCCAGCATACGTCTGGTCACGAAGAACACAATCGCGGAACCGAACAGCACGATGAGCAGCCAGAGACAGCAAAAGCGGTAGCGGAGGTTCCTCAGCACACGCAATTCATCTCGTTCCGAAAGCCCGAGATAGATGTGGCTCCCATCATCGAGCCGTACCGATGCTACTCGAAAGGGATGATTGAATCCTTTGACATTCAAATCGTAAGGAACGTCGGAAATGAACTTGCGCGCGCGAATCGCGGCTAAGTTTGGCATCCCGTCACCGGCACCTACCCAAAGTTTCAGAGCCCCGTCGTCCCCAGCCTGAAGAAAGAAGACGGAGTCGTTCTCATTGCTGTTGGAGCGGAGTTTGTCGGGCACCTCTCTGCTTGCAAGTTCTGCTACTTCTTTCACGACCCTACCGTAGAGGCGGTCTTTCGGCGTTCGACCAGCAACATCACCGAGGACCGCAACCTCTCCAGAGAGCCAAGCGTCACTCCGCCGCTGAATGTCGTTCGCGACGAAGCGATGAAGCATCGCAAAAACCAACATGGTTCCAATAGCAAATGCAAGCGTCGCCCACAGAGAAATGCGCCATGCGGCGCTATGCATGACTGGATTAACGATCTTTGAGGACATAGCCAATACCTCGTAGAGTCTTAATCAGCGGCTCACGGCCTTCCGTATCCACCTTGCCGCGCAGGCGGTAGATATGTACATCAACAACATTGGTGTTAGGTTGTATTCGCATCCCCCATACTTCGGAGAGAAGCATCGATCGAGTAACAACACGCCCAGCGTGTCGACATAGATATGTCAGAAGCACGAATTCTTGTGGGCTTAGATTTAAGACATCTTCACCGCGAGTAGCTCTACGGCTGATGAAATCAAGCTCTAGGTCCAGTACGCGGAGGCGGGTCGCCTCCTCACTCGTAGCAAGATTACGCCGCAAGAGGTTACGCAATCTTGCTAGCAATTCTGCGAGTGCGAAGGGTTTTGTCAGGTAATCGTCACCACCTTGTTCCAGACCTTTGACCCTATCGTCGACCGATCTTCTGGCTGAAAGTATCAATACGGGGCTGCTAATGCCAGAGCGCCGAAGCTGAAGAATCAGGTCAATGCCATCTTGATCCGGAAGTCCAAGGTCGACGATCAGAACGTCATATTTCTTTCCAGACGCGAGTTGGATGGCGGATCCCCCATCCTTGGCGGCATCCACCTCGTAACCTGCATCGGCAAGGGGTTGCTTCAGGAAATCCTGAATCTCGGGTTCATCCTCGACCAGCAGAAGTCGCATAAATCATGGTAAGACAAGTTGATTCATGAGTTGCAGAATCCAAGAGGTTGCAAGATGACGATTGTGTCATCTGCGTTTCCGTCAGGAATGAGCGAGTCGGGCCGGCGATTGCGTCGTCCATGAACAAATCGTCATCCTATTCCCTCGCTCCAAGGTGCTATCAAAAGAACAGAGGTCTCGTCTCAACGAGTAGCCATTGTATTGAGAATACGGAACCTGTTCTCTCAAGTAGTCGACTGTCGCCGGATCGTCGTCTCTTCGTGGTCCAGCTTCCCCAACAACACAAACGCGACATTTGATCCCGATGATCCGGGCTGAGGACCTATTCCGCTTGACTACGGCTTACCTGAACCGCATTGCCACTGCCGTACCAGAGCACGATGTGCATGACACCTTCGTCGTCTTCGCCGAGAAGATGCTTACCGACCCGCGGCTGCGTATGGTCTTCCGCCGCATGGCGAGCCGCGCCAACATCGCGCATCGCTATTCATTTCTCGATCCGCAGAAGGGTTCCGGCCAATTTTCGTCGCATGACGCACATGAGTTTTATCGGCCAGGTAACTTTCCCAACACGGCGCGGCGTATGGAGTTGTTTGAGCAGAGCGCTCCGGTGCTGATGCGGAAGGCCGTGGACCGACTTGCGCTCAATGAGAAGGAACGCTCCGGTATTACGCACGTGCTCGTGACCTGTTGTACGGGGCTCTACGCGCCAGGACTGGACTTTGAGATCGTCGACCACCTCGGGCTTTCGGCAACCGTGGAGCGCACGATGCTTGGATTCATGGGGTGCTATGCCGCGATCAATGCACTGAAGCTGGCGCGGCACATTGTTCGCTCAGATCCGAAGGCGGGTGTTCTGATGGTCAACCTGGAGCTGTGCACTCTGCACTTCCAGGAGACGCAGGAACTGGAGCAGGTGCTCTCCTTCCTGGTCTTTGCCGATGGTGCGGCGGCGAGCTTGATTACCGCGTGCGAACAAGGCTTTGCACTGGACAGCTTCAAGGCGGTGATGGTGCCCGAGACGAGGGGGCTGATTACGTGGAAGATCCGCGACCTCGGGTTCGACATGCTGCTTTCGGGACAGGTGCCGAGAGAGCTTGGCCGCGCGCTACATGAGGGCGAGTTGATGGCCGAGGTCGATAGCATCGACCTGTGGGCGGTGCATCCCGGCGGGCGGTCGATTCTGGATGCGGTAGAGAAGGGACTGGAACTGCCGACGGATGCGCTGGCAGTGTCGCGCGAGGTGTTATCGTGCTTCGGCAACATGTCGTCGGCGACGGTGATGTTTGTGCTGCAGCGGATGATGCAGCAGGCGCGACCGGGGCAGCGCGGGTGCGCGATGTCGTTCGGCCCGGGGTTAACAGCGGAGACGATGCGCTTCCATGGGGTCTAGAGCAGAGATCGACTTCAGTCGGCGGGTCTCTCCACGGGAGTTGCCCGAGTTGATGGATGGTGACTGCAGTTATGAGGATTTCCGTGACTGCCTGCGCAGTCTGGAAACAGTAAATCGCTGGCTGCTGGGTTATCGGCCGACGCTGGCTTGGCTGGAGCGGTTGCCGCATGGATTTCGTGATCCGGTGCACATCGTCGATGTGGGTAGTGGCGGCGGCGATCTGCTTCGGCAGATTGCAGGCTGGGCACGGAGACGGGGCATTGTTGTGCAGTTAACGGGTATCGACTTGAATCCTCATGCGGCGCGTGCAGCATCGGAGTTCACGCCAAAAGAGCTTGGAATCACATGGCTGACTAGTGATGCTATGGTGTATCGGCCGGAGAAGCCGATTGATATCGTCGTGAGCTCACTGCTGGCACATCATCTGGAGGACGAGGAGATCGTCGCGTTGCTGAGGTGGATGGAAGCAACCGTGCAGGTAGGTTGGTTTATCAATGATTTGGAGCGGGCGGAGTTGAGTAGTCGAATGTTTGGGTGGGTGCGTTGGCACTGGCTTGTACGGCATGATGGGCCAGTGTCGTTCCGGCGGGCCTTCCGCAAGGAGGATTGGGCGCGCCTACTGGCGGCGGCTGAGGTCCAGCGAGAGGCGGTGACGGTGCAGAAGTGGCGGCCCGGACGCTTGTGCGTAGGGCGGTGGAGATGCCGTCGGTGATTCTGAAGCATCTCGTTCGACTAAGAGATATGAGGCCTCTCGCCCCCGTCGACCTCATGACGAACCTCATCACGTCTAACCATCTGAGAGGGGAACAATGCCAATTTCCACTTTGCTAAGGCCCACCTCCGCCGGTTCCAAATTCAAGACTATTCTCTGGCTCTCGCTTGGTCTCACCGTACTCTTCGTCTTCATTACCTCAGAGCTGCTCCTCATCACCGACTATCCGAGGTACCACGCCTACCGTCTGCAGGTCATCGCCGACCGCCATCTCCTCATCCCGCATACACTCGCCGGAATCTTCGCTCTTTTGATCGGCCCCATCAATTTCTCCTCGAGGATCCGCCAGCGTCACCTCCAACTCCATCGCATCCTCGGCCGCATCTACGTCATTTCCGTCTTTGTCGGTTCGTTTACGGGGATCGCTCTCGCAGCTGGCCGCCCAGGTCTTCCCGGAACCTCCATGCAGGCCGCCGCCTGGATGATCTGCACCACCGCCGCTTTCATCACCGCGCGCAACCGCCAAATCACACAGCACCGCCAATGGATGGCGCGCTCCTATGCCGTTACCTTTACCTTCGTCTCCAGCCGTGTGCTCAACCTCTGGCCGCGTTACTGGAGCCACCTGGGCGACGTCTTATCCGCCGTCGGCGTGATTGCGTTCACACTCGCCTCGCTGCTGATCGTGGACCTCGGCCTCAACTGGCACGAACTCACCACCCGTCGTGTTCGTGACTGATCGTGGGCTAGGAGGTCATGAGATTTTCAGGGCATCGTCATAAACGCAGGCGATCCACATTTCGCCTCTGTGATCTAGACGTCGACATGTGCATTCGTCCAGCCAGTGCTCTACCGGCTCCAAAATGACGATTTGTACAGAATGACGTGCTGAACTGTTTTGTGGACGTCTACTAGGAAGATGGAGTCCGCTGCAAATTGATTGAATATCCATTGAATTTGGAGGGAATGCCTTGCAAGACGAAGTACTGATTCTCGGTGGTGGAGTGGCAGGCTGTGCGGCTTCGATCGCACTCGCTCGAAAGGGACGAAGCGTCACGCTGATCGAAGCCGCACAGCCTGCCACT
>Ga0206841_1031_pt1 | contig 34499 bp, 32 predicted proteins | sample Alteio_BWOrgCont_25_FD_152851 | JGI IMG/M metagenome (GOLD analysis project Ga0206841, IMG submission 152851) | Enriched cells from forest soil in Barre Woods Harvard Forest LTER site, Petersham, Massachusetts, United States -... | ecosystem: Environmental > Terrestrial > Soil > Temperate forest >... | reverse complement strand
CTCGGCAACCACACCAGAAGTAACAGCACTAACAACCATAGAAGCAGGCGCAGCCGGGAGTTTTCTTTTGGTTACTTTTCTTTTGCGGAAAAAGAAAGTGACGCTTAGCGCAGCGATACCAGAGTAAGGTAAACCGCTTTTCAATATATTTGTATCCATGCAATTCCAATCCACAATCCTTATCCTCCCCGGCCTTGGCAATTCAGGCCCACAACATTGGCAATCCATCTGGGAAAAAGAATACAACTTCATCCGCGTTGAACAAAAAGACTGGGAAACACCCGTATGCTCCGATTGGATCGAAACCATCAACACAGAAATAGAAAAACATACCCCTGTCGAAGTTATTTTGGTAGCGCACAGCCTGGCCTGCACCACTGTGGCTTACTGGGTACAAAAATTCAACACCAAAATTAAGGGCGCTTTATTAGTTGCGCCAAGTGATACCGAAGCCGATTCTTATCCACCCGGTACAAGCGGTTTTACACCAGTCCCGCTTATCAAACTACCTTTTAAAACCATAGCTGTAATCAGCACTAACGACTTTTATGTAAGTACCGCCCGCGCCGAACAATTTGCAACTGCCTGGGGTAGCGAAGTAGTAAACATAGGTGATGCCGATCACATTAATGCCGCATCCGGACTAGGCCAGTGGGAACAAGGGTTGCAATTGTTGAAAAAGTTAGATAATTGATTTATATTGAGCCTTTAATTCTACTTTTAAAAATCCAAACCGATAGCTACTGTCAAAACCAAATGAAGACACGTTTAAAAAAACAATTCTTATTTATCGTGCCATTTATGGTGATAATGATTTGTTTTTTTGCCGCTTGTACCAAAAGATCGCCTATACCAACAAGTACCAAATATGACGCTGGCGGCACTGGCAGCACCGGGAAAGATAGCACCGCCGCGGATTCCATCGCATCATTCAATGGCCCAACCGGCGTAGCGGTTGACGCCGCGGGCAATATATACGTAGCCGATTATGGCAATAACGAGATCCGTAAAATATCCACAACAGGTATAGTAAGCACACTGGCCGGTAACGGTATACAGGGCTCCATAAACGGTGCAGGAAACGTAGCCACCTTCAATGGGCCAACCAGCTTAACAGTCGACCCATCAGGCAATATTTATGTAGCCGATGACAATAACAACCAGATTCGCAAAATAACACCAGCAGGGCTTGTAAGTACCCTTGCAGGCAGCGATAGTACCGGCTCGGTTGATGGCATTGGTGCGGCGGCATATTTCTTCGGCCCAAGCGGCGTGGCTTGTGATGCGCAGGGCAATGTTTATGTTGCTGATGCAGGCAACAACCTCATTCGTATGGTAACCCCTGCCGGCAGCGTAACTACCATCGCAGGTAATGATAATCCGGGTGCGACAAATGGCGCCGCACTACTTGCCGCAACATTTAATAACCCTGCCGGACTAACGTTAGATAAATCAGGAAATATTTATGTGGCCGATATGCTCAACAATCTCATCCGCAAAATAAGCGGGGGACAGGTAACTACAGTTGCAGGCAGCGATACCACAGCCTCCATTAACGGGCAAGGCACTGCCGCCGCGTTCTATTTCCCGAACAGCATAGCAGCTGATGCGTCGGGCAATCTCTATGTAACCGAATATGTTACTGATCTGATCCGTAAGATTGATCCGAACGGCAACGTAACCACCTTTGCGGGCAATGGCAATGCCGGTCAGGCAGACAGCACCGGTACCGCGGCATCATTCAACGGCCCATCAGGTATAGCGGTTGATGCTACTGGCAATGTTTATGTAGCCGATACGTACAACAATGTTATTCGCAAAATAACCCCTGCCGGGGTAGTAAGTACTATTGCAGGTAGCGGTAGTGTAGGGTCAATAAATGGCAAAGCACTTTCCGCGACACAACGCAAGCGTACTAGTAGCATCAACACTGTTAAAAAAGCAAGTAGCAAAACACTATTTAATATTTTTGTGAGGAAACGACCGCAGTAATATTTTACTTACCACATTAAAAAGTGCGCAAAGGCCTGACGGAAAACCGGGCCGGGAGTTAGCCTTGTGGGCAGAAGGCTTTTTTCGTCTTGACTTTTTGCTTCTTTTGTGTCGAGACAAAAGAAGTAGCCCAGCGGCAATGAGCGGCCCGAATATCTTATTAAAACAGAAATATTTCTTCTAAGCGATAGCGAAGAATTTGTACGACTGTAAACTACTTTACAGATTCTTCACTTCGTTCAGAATGACAAAGAGAAGAATATTAATTTACTGGGAAAAACCAAGCGAGTCAACACGCCAATGCAAACCGCATAGTTGACTCACCCGACCACGCTACGCTGGTCGACCTCTCTTCGCCTGCGGCGGAAAAGAGGTGAAACTCATTTTTCTTTTTTTAACTCTCTTTACCGCTTGCGGAAGAGAGGGTAAGGTCAAGCGGCTGAGCGATGACCGGGTGAATTAACACGCCAATGCCTATTCGCTATTCAAGCGAAAACCAGGTAAGCCCATACACACAAACCCCTTAAAAACTTATATTTGCCCTCATGATCGTATCCGAATCCACATTACGCGTATTTACCCAAAATATATTCCTTGCGATGGGCTGTAGCCAGGAGCATGCCGCCTTAGCTGCCGATGTTTTATTACTGTCTGACCTTCGCGGGATTGATTCACATGGTGTGGCCCGTTTAACAGGCTATGTGCGCCTTTGGGAAAAACGACGAATCAACGCCAAACCAGATATTAAAATAATCCACGAAACACCAACTACAGCCACCGTCGATGGTGATGGAGGTTTAGGTTTAGTAGTCGCGCCATTTGCCATGCGGATAGCGATTGAAAAAGCTGAGAAATATGGCTCGGGCTGGGTGTCAGTACGCAATTCCAACCATTTTGGTATTGCAGGTTACCACGGGTTGATGGCCGTTGAAAAGGATATGATCGGTTTCGCCATGACGAATGCCAGTCCGCTGGTAGCGCCAACCTTTTCAAACGAACGTTTATTGGGTACTAACCCTATGTGCTACGCATTCCCCGCAGGTAAATACCCGCCTGTAATTGTGGATATGGCAACATCAGCGGCGGCAAACGGAAAGCTGGAAATAGCCCAACGCCTGAGCAAACAAGTACCCGAAGGCTGGATACAAGATAAACAAGGCAATTACACAACCGACCCTCATGCCTTAAAAACAGGCGGTTCCTTATTACCTTTGGGCAGCGACAGGGAACACGGCAGTCACAAAGGTTTTGGCCTAAGCGCTACTGTAGATATTCTATCTGCTGTATTATCAGGCGCGAATTATGGCCCATGGGTACCGCCATTTGTGGCTTTTTTAGATCCACCAAATGATCCGGTGGGTCAAGGTATAGGTCATTTTTTGGGAGCGATGCGGGTAGATGGTTTCAGACCGGTTGATGAATTTAAATCACACCTGGATAACTGGATAGAGCGTTTTAAATCAGCCTCAACTATTGATCCTGATCAAAAAGTCATTATCCCCGGCGAGCCGGAATTGGAAGCCTATACAGACAGGTTAAAAAATGGTATCCCATTAGTTGATGCGGTTGCCAACGATTTAAATGATCTCGCGAAGAAACTGGGCGTTGAAGCGTTGCCTATACAGTAGAACCAATTGTCATTGCAAGAAACGAAGCAATCGCACGTAGAAAATCCACCTTGCAAAGTCCCCGATTGCTTCGTTCCTTGCAATAACAATCCCGCCTACAATTCCTCTGCTATAAATAAAAACGGTTGTTCAAATTGTATGCTGAAAAAACCATCTTGTACTGTTTGGTAACGGTTATGGCTCAGCATCACTAAACCGCTGGTATGCAGCTGTTGCGGTTCCGATAAAAACTCTATTATTTCGCCAGCAGGTTTCCACTTGCTATAGCCGGAGTTAATTGCACATATCTTTTTATTATTATAAAAAATCACCACGTTAATCTTATCAACAAAAAAAAGATAATCCTTTAATTGTAACTCATCTGTTATAACATTAACAGCCGGGTAACTATGTGTAATTAAATATTTTAATGCGGTTTCTGCTATAGGGTCGTTCCCTGTAGGCATCCATTTCATATCCGATTGCAGGTAATCATTAAATTCGTTTGAAATAATCCAGTCTATCTTAATGCCATATGCATTAACATTTTCGGCCGTTTGTTCGGTAACAATTACGGTTGGGCTCCACTCCAGCAACTGCCCCAATAATTCATCCGAAAAGGTATCCAGCCCCAATACCAGCAAAGCGGGCTCCTGCTTCTCGCGAACGATATGATGGGACGACATTTTTAATGAAAGGTTAATGAGCTATATAACTTAAAATTAAGCAAATAGTTTCATTCGGTGGTGCTTACGCTGTCAAAACAAGTTAGATGAACAAAATAATTAAGCGAATAAATTGCGTAACGCCAGATTCTCGCGTTCTTTTGAACGTGTAAGGAAGGTTATAAACCAATTAAATAATAATGATACTCCTGTTATTAACAATATTAATGTAGAATTACCAACATAACCAAACACCAGTACAATAACAACCGACAATGCATTAAGGCCTGCCAAAATTAAAGTGGTTTGTATGTGGCTGTAACCAAGTGTTAAAATACGGTGATGCATATGGTTACGATCGGCCTTAAAGGGCGATACGCCACTTGCAATGCGCATGGTAAATACACGTAAAGTATCAAATATTGGCCCAATTAATATAGCGAAGGTTAATGCAGGCGCATTAAATACCGCAGGCATATTGGTACCTGTAAATTTGTTTAACTCAATAAATTTAAATGCCATTACTGCCGATATTAACCCTATCAGTAATGATCCGGTATCGCCCATAAATATTTTCGCTGGCGATAAATTAAATTTCAGGAAACCTGTTGTAGCGCCCACCATAGCCAGTGCAACCGCAGCAAGCTCATAATGCTTCATGTAAATAAACAGGGCGGCAAAAATACCGTTAACCATCATGCAGGTAACTGATGCTAAACCATCAATCCCATCAATCAAATTAAAGGCATTAACAATAAGCATAATAAGCAAAATAGATAGTAAAGCGCTTAAAAAATAAGGCAGTTCAGTAACTCCAAATATGCCATACATGCTGGTTAAGCGTATATTACCAAGCACAACCAATATTGCCGCCACAATAAACTGCATTATGAATTTAGTGGTTGAGTGTACGCCGGTTAAATCATCTTTAAGGCCCATTGCAAACAAAATAATGCAGGCAGTAAGCAGGTAATTAATGGGTAAGGACTTATCTGCAAAACCAAATAAAAGTGATGTTATGGTAAAACTCACAAAAATACCAACACCACCAAGGCGCGGTATGCCATGATCGTGATGCTTTCTAAAACTGCCAAGGTCATCATATAAATGGCGCTCGCGGGCAACATGCAGTATTGAAGGGATTGCAAGTACAGTAATCATTATAGAGAAAGCTATAATGAACAAGTAATATAATATGGGGTAAGTATGTAAATATTCTTGCATATGGCGTACAGTAGCTAAAAATTAATTCTTTTTATCTCAAACAATAAACGTTCCTTAACAGACCGGTAGGTTTTTACTGATTAAAAGTACTGCCCAAACTTTCGCAAAGGCTTCATAATCAATGCAAACCAAGGAAACCTAATCCCGTTGTTACGCATTGCTTTTAAATCAAACTTCCACGCGTTAATTCTATTTACGGGGCTCTTATTGCTCATTCCTCCACACTGCATCTTAACCATAACTTTATTAAGAAAATACGCATTAACCTTTGTTTTATGCATAAACCTTAACATCAATTCGTAGTCGGCGGCAGTTCCATGCTCCAAACTATAAAACCCCAAACTATTAAATAACGATCTCCTGCAGTAAAACGTCGGATGAGCAGGCATCCATCCCCAGTCAAAGTCTCCTATCTTGTATGCCCTTGTACGCCATTTCCGGATTATAGTTTCATTTAGATCCACAAAGTCAAGATTACCATACAGTATATCAGCGTTTGAACCCATAAAAGCCGTAGCTACATCGGCTAAAATGTCATCTGAAGCAAAATAATCATCAGCATTTAAAATCCCTGTAATATCGCCTGTTGCAAGCTTTATTCCTTTGTTCAGGGCATCATACATCCCCTTATCGGGCTCAGAAATGATAATTTTAATGTGTTGAGCATAGCGATTTATAATCTGGAGTGTACTATCGGTCGAGGCACCGTCAATCACTATATATTCAATATTTTGGCAGTTTTGGGCGATAACAGATTGTATACAACGCTCAATAGTACTTTCAGCGTTATATGTAACCGTTATTAAACTTACCCTTATATCCTGCACTAAGAAAAATACTGCTTTTTAATACCCGCAAATTATGTATTTTTGGTATCAAGACCTAATTTTAGTCAAACAGAATCGTTCAATATGCGCATTTTTACTTTTGTATTTTTAACCTTTAGTTTACTCTCGGTTTTATCATCCTGCTCCTACAAACAGGATCAACTACTATTCCAGCAGAAGCAAGGGTTTGATAGCATTTCAAACACAACACCAACGCCAACTGTTCGCTATCACATACAACCTCAAGACATTTTGCAAATACGTAACCTGCAAAACATAAGCTATATTATTGGCGATGCGCCTGCGGCAACAAGCGCCTCCGGCGGATCTGCCGGCAACTCACTTCAAGGTCAGGATTTTCAGGTAGAGGAGGACGGCAGCGTAGCTTTACCCGTTATTGGCCGTGTACAGGTTGAAGGCCTCACAAGGCAGGAAGCCGCTAACAAGATTGAGGAAATGTACAAGAAGTCCTTATTAAAAGACCCTATTATTGAACTTAAAATAGTAAACTTAAAAATAACCATACTTGGCGAAATAAAATCACCCGGCAATTATTTGCTGGTAAAAGATAAAACTACCTTAATTGAATTGATTGGCCAGGCCGGTGGCCTTACCGATAAAGCCAATGAAAGGAATGTTGAAATAATCCGCGGCGATCCAGCTCACCCAATTGTTAAGCGTATTGACTTAAGTAATATCAGGTCGTTATCAGATCCTGCAGGTATTTTACAAAACGGGGATATTATTTATATAGCGGAAAACAAACGTGCTATACAAACCGATAAAATTACAACCTTCTCAACCATTATACAGCCGGCCTTAATTGTGCTTAATACCATTTTAATAATTTTTACGCTTGCGCGCCACTAATGGAAGATATTAATAAAGCTCAGAATAAACTACCCAACCAGGAATTAGATTATTTTAAGATAGGTAAAATTTTATTAAGCCGCTGGTACTGGGTAGCAGGATCGGTAATTTTGGCTACGCTGGTAGCAAATGTATACTTATGGTACACCCCTAAAGTATACGCTACATCAGCCACGATGAAGTTTGAAGAAAAGAAGTCCGAAATATCCGATCTTATGAACGTAATGGGCAGCTCTGAAAAGGGCGCCTCAAAAATACAAAGCGAAACCTACGTTATACAAAGCCGCAGCTTGGTTCTCAGCGCTATTAAGGATCTTGATTATCGTGTGAGCTTTTTTCTGGGCGGCAGAGTACGCACTACCGATATCTACCCTCAAAAACCACTTAATATTCAACTGTTAAAATTTGATACGCTTAATTTTTATCACGATCTGATCAGCTATCAGCCTAATGATAATCATACATTCAGCCTTACTTATAAAGCAGGGGGGAAAGAGGTAACAAAGGTATATTCCTACAACACACCCGTTAATATTGAAAACATGGCCTTCAGTATTAAATATCCCGGGGGTATAAGGAATGCTGTTTACCTGTTTAAGTTTAATGTACCCGATGATTTTGTTGGCCGCGTGTTAGGTGGTTTACATACCAATGAGGTGGTTAAAAATTCCAATATCATTTCACTTCAGGAAACCGATTCCAACCCGCAATTTGCAGCCGACGTACTCAACGCCATCATGAAGGAGTACCTGGAGTATGACCGCAATCAAAAAACACAATCGGCTACCCAAATGATAAAATTTATCCAAAATCAATTGGATACTATCTCGGTAGAAGTACGCGGCTCGGAAAATCTGATCGAAAAAAACAAACAAAACTCTCGTATAATTGACATTAGCACCGCCGCTGGCGACGCGCTGAGTAAAAGTAAAGACCTCGAAACTCAACAGTCATTACTTAAAATACAAATGCAGGCTATTGATCAGTTAAAGGACCAGATTACCAGCGAAAAAGACAATGTCAGCCTCAATTTTAGTATGCAGGGTGCCCTTGATCCATTACTTTCGCAATTAGTAACCAGTATCAATACCCTCATCCTCCGCAAAAACGACCTTCTAAAATCATACATCTCATCTTCTCAACCAGTACAGGATGTTAATCAGCAAATACTCCAGGTAAAAAATGCAGCTTTAGATAATCTCAATGCGCAACGTGCCCGTATTACGAAAACCGTAAGTTATCTTAACGGTCAAGTACAACAGGTTAATCAGCAAATAAATGCCTTGCCCGAAAACGAACGGGTTATGGTAGGTTTAAAACGCGATTTTGATGTTAATGACAAAGTATACTCATTCCTGTCAGAAAAGAAATTAGAAGCGCAGATCAGTCGTTCGGCCATATTACCCGGCGCAAGCATTATTGAACAGGCTGAACCAAATTTCGCCCCGGTATCGCCCGATGATAATTCGATACATCATACAGCACTGATACTAGGTATCTCTTTAGGTTTGGGGCTAATTATATTGATCAGGATACTGAATCCTTATATCTACGACAAGGAAACCGTAGAAAGTCTCACCTCAGTACCAATCCTCGGTGTTATCAGGAAATTTCCTGAAGACATTGATGAAGATAACTCACAAATATTAGCCATCAGCAAACCCCGGTCAATTTTTGCTGAATCCGTACGTTCCGTGCGTACCAACCTTAGCTTCCTGGCCTCCGAAAAATCGAGCAAGGTTATCTGTATAACCTCTGAAGTGGCTGGCGAAGGAAAATCATTTGTGGCGGTTAACCTGGTGAGTACACTATCACTAATAGATAAAAAAGTGATCCTGATAGCAGCCGATCTTCGTCGCTCAAGAATGCACCATACCTTTAACGTACCTAATGATAAAGGATTAAGCAATTACCTGGCTCACCAAACATCCCTTGATGATATTATCCTTCATTCCAAACAAGAAAACCTCGATTTTATAGTATCTGGCCCGGTTCCGCCAAACCCATCCGAGCTGTTGCATAACCCACGTATGGGTATCATGATTGAGGAATTGAGATCAAGGTACGACATTATCATGATTGATACTGCCCCTATCGGCTTGGTTTCAGATGCTATACCACTAATCAGGATGAGCGATATAAATATTTTTGTGATCCGTTCCGGTAAATCAAAATTCTATGCTGCAACAGTACCACAGCGCATAGCTCAGGAGTATCATTTAGATAATACAGCCATTGTTTTGAACGCTTTTGCCGAAGACCTGTTACACTCAAGGTATTACACTACCAAATTTAACGGAGAAAATTACGGCACCAGGTATTATTATTACTCAGATTACTCCGGCTACGAAAGCTCCGGCTATTATGTTGATTCTAAAGAAAAAAAATGGTGGAATATTAAGGGTTGGTTCAAATCATAAGCGCTTGGGCAAAGTATGGCGGTAACATCAAGTACATTAGGCTACAAATGGTATCCGGTTTATACACATCCCCGGGCAGAAAAAAAAGCACACCAGGCATTAACAGATAAAGGTATTAACGCCTACCTTCCGCTCCACAGGCAACTTAAGCAATGGAGCGATCGTAAAAAATGGGTAGAAGAGCCTTTTATAAAATCTTACTTATTTGTAAATATTAGTGAGAGTGAACAAGCCGAAGTTTTAATGACAAAGGGAATAACCCGGTTCATATACTTCTCAGGCAAAATAACTTCGATGCCCGACAGGCAGATAGAAGATTTAAAACTACTTATGGCCAGCCCCTATGAGCTGGAAATTACTGAAAACAATTTGCAGGCTGGTGAAAAGATCATGATTAAAGCGGGACCGCTTAAAGGCATGATTGGCGAAATAATAGCATACCAGTCGCAAAAAAAATTAATATTACGCCTTGATAATTTGGGCTGCTCAATTATTGTACATGTTGCAGCTAATATTATTGACAGGTTTTAATTTTAAGCAAAATATAAATAGTATAGCTGCAAAGCAATACCGTTACAGCCTTTTTAGGCGATATTTAATAAACTGAAAAACAATAAGTTACAACCATAATTGTGACTTACGGGGCGAAGCTATGAACATCCGTTTCTTATGTGCAGGGTTGCAGGAATAATATCGGCGAGGTTATCGCCAGGTGAGATAAGTAGCAAAATTAAGCTGATGTGCACTGCTTTACAGCATGGTGGCCCTGATGATGAGGGTATCTTTATTGATGAAGAAAAACACCTTGGTTTTGGCCAGCGCAGGTTATCAATCATCGATCTGAGCAACAACGGGCACCAGCCAATGGCCGATGTGGAAGAAAAAGCATGGATCACCTTTAACGGCGAGATCTATAACTACCTCACAATAAAAAAAGAACTATTAGCTGCCGGCGCCAGGTTCCGCTCAAGCACTGATACCGAAGTTATTGTACAAGCTTATTTACATTGGGGCACAGCCGCTTTTGAAAAGCTGAACGGCATGTTCGCCTTCGCTTTGTATGATAAGGCAAAAAACAGCACTTACCTCGTGCGGGATACCAGCGGGATAAAACCCTTATATTATTGTGCCGATAAAGGCCAATTAAGCTTCGCATCAGAAGTAAGGGCATTCAAGATAGCGGGTTTAGCAACTGAGCAGGATAAGGATTGGCAAATTCGTTTTTTGGCTTACGGCCACATGCCCGAGCCTTATACTACCTTAAAAAATGTTTATAGCCTGCCCAAAGGCCACTTTTTATGTTGGGATAATGCAAAAGCCATGTTCAGCGCTAGCGCCTACGGAAATTCAGTAAACCCAATAACCATATTAAATGCTGCCGAGGCCCGTGAACATATAGTTAATACCTTAACCGAATCGGTAAGCAGGCAATTAATAGCCGACGCCCCGGTTGGTGTATTTTTAAGCGGCGGTGTCGACTCAAGTCTGATCACTCTATTAGCAAATCAGCAAAAGCGTACCAACCTTAAAACCATCTCCATCCACTTCAACGAGAAAACGTATGACGAAAGCGCTTTTCAAAAAATCATACGTGATAAAATCGACGGCGAAAAATTTGATCACCTGGTAAAACAGCAAGATTTCGAAGAATCCTTTCCGCAAATACTCCGTGCTATGGATATGCCAACCACCGACGGTATCAACACCTGGTTTATTAGCAAATACGCGCAACAGGATGGCTTAAAAGCTGTACTTTCGGGCATTGGCGCCGATGAATTGTATGGCGGCTATCCATCGTTTAACCGGGTACATTATCTTAAATATTTAAGGTCGGTACCGGCGTCATTACTTTCATTAGCCACGCCACTGCTGGCAGATCAGTATAAAAAATTTGAGTTTCTTAAGTATAACAACCCCGCTGCCGATTACTTGTTTTTAAGGGCACTCTTCGCGCCATCAAGCATTGCTGCTATATTGGATACAGATGTTCAACAGGTGGCAGATGTTTTGTTTTCGGGCGATAATACTCCTGCTACAAAAATCTACAATAAACAATACGCCTCATACTTAGAAACCAATTTTTACATGCAAAATCAGTTGCTTCGCGATACAGATGTAATGAGCATGAACCACGGCCTTGAAGTAAGGGTTCCTTTTCTGGATGAACTGTTCATCAATCTAACCGCACAAATCTCACCCGAAATAAGGTTTAGCGATCATCCCAAAAAATTATTGACAGATAGCTTTAAAGATCTGTTACCGAAAGAAATATGGGACAGGCCTAAAATGGGCTTCTCCTTCCCGCTTCAAAGCTGGATGCAGCAAAACCGGCATATTTGCGACGAGAGCATGTACAGAGGCAAAACAACAAAAAAAATGATCGAAAATTTCAAAAACGACAAGTTACACTGGTCAAAATGTTTTGCCCTTTTTCAGCTACAGGCACATGGGTAAAAAAATACTACTTTTTACACTGCAAAGCTTTAGCACAACCGGCGGCATCCAAAAAATGACACGAACCCTGGCGCATTCTTTAAACCACATTGCACTTAATAATAAATGGGATTTCGACATGTACTCCGCCTACGATGCCAATCAGGACTTGATGCCGCAATATCTCCCGGTAGAAAAATTCAGGGGTTTTAATGCCAACAGAAGTGCCTTTGTTATACAAGCGGTAAAAAATGGCATCAAAGCGGATGTGGTAATTTTAACGCATATTAATTTAGCCCTGATTGGGCTCATCATTAAAAAAATCAATCCCCAAACAAAAGTCTGGCTTATAGCACACGGCATTGAAGTATGGCGGTCACTTAGCTTTTTCCAAAATGTATTTTTAAAACACTGCGATAAGGTTGTTTGTGTAAGCGATTTCACCAAACAACAAATGATCAGCAGGCATGGTATAAGTCAGGATAAATGCGCCATACTAAATAATGCTATCGACCCATTTATGCAGTTGCCAACCGCATTTGTTAAGCCTCAGCACCTTTTAAATAAGTACAACCTTACCCCCGATAACCGCATAATATACACCCTAACCCGCCTGGCAAATTCAGAGCAGTACAAAGGACATGATCAGGTGATTAAATTGATAAGTAGGTTAAAGGCGAAATATCCGGGTATCAAATATGTCCTATCCGGCCAATACGATGTTAACGAAGAAATTCGTATAAAAGACATAATTGCCCAAGACGGGATTGAAGACGATGTGATTTTAACCGGTTTTATTGACGAAAAAGATATACCCGCCCATTTTTTATTGGCAGATGTATTTGTTTTGCCCAGTAAAAAAGAGGGCTTCGGTATTGTGTTTATCGAAGCATTAGCGTGCGGGCTGCCCGTTATATGCGGCAATGCCGATGGCAGTACTGACGCTATACGCAACGGCGAACTAGGTACTGCTGTTGATGCCGATAACCTCGACCAACTGGAAGAAGCAATAAATAATATATTAGAAACTTCAACATCATCGCAAAACCGTGATAACTTACAAAAAAAATGTTTGCATTATTTTAATGAAGATGCTTACATCAATAACTTAGAAGAATTATTAATGGTTGCAAATGGCTAAAGCAATATCAGTAGAAGGGCTTTCGAAAGCCTACCAGTTGGGCGATTTTGGCACCGGAACCATCTCGCGCGATGTGGAGCGCTTTATAGCACGCATACGAGGAAAAGAAGACCCCTTCCTGCGCATCGGTGAAACAAATGACCGCTCCGCAAAAGGCGAAAGCGATATTGTTTGGTGCCTTAAAAATTTAAACTTTGACATAGAACAAGGTGACGCGGTAGGCATAATAGGCCGTAACGGAGCAGGCAAAAGTACGCTGTTAAAAATATTAAGCCGCATAACCTCACCCACCACCGGTTCAATAAAAATTAAAGGTCGCATAGCCAGTTTATTGGAAGTTGGCACAGGCTTTCACCCTGAACTATCAGGCCGCGAGAATATATACTTAAACGGCGCTATATTAGGCATGCGCAAATCCGAGATCAAACGTAAGTTTGATGAGATAGTGGATTTTGCAGGAGTTGAACGCTATATAGATACGCCTGTAAAACGCTACTCCTCCGGCATGTATGTGCGCCTGGCATTTGCCGTTGCCGCTCACCTGGAATCAGAAATATTAATAGTAGACGAAGTTTTAGCCGTTGGCGATGCTGAGTTCCAGAAAAAATGCCTCGGCAAAATGGGCGACATCAGCAAAGGCGAAGGCAGAACCGTTTTGTTTGTGAGCCATAATATGGGATCTATAATGCAGCTATGCGAGAAATCCATCCTATTACAGCATGGCGAATTGGTTATTTATGATAAGGTAAAATCAGTTATTGATAAATATCTGTCTTCAGCTAATAAGGAGGATACTTTTACAAGCAATGATGAAAACAAGTTCTTTAAAGAAGTCTTTTTCTGCAATAACAAAAACCAGGTAAAGTCAGTTTTTATGTTCGATGAAGACATAACTATCTACTTCAAAGTCTCCATATTAAAAGCCATTCTATCTTTAACACTGAGTATTATAATCAAGGATCAATACGATAACCCTATCTCTGCATCCCATTATTTGATAGAAGGCAGGCTTAACGAAACCATCGAAATAAACGCGATAATTAAGGCAAATCATATTCTGCCAGGTGAATATAAAATTGAAGCATTATTACACATACCCAATCAACATGGTATTGAGAAACTACCATTTGATATTAATTTTTCAATAGAAGATTCAGGCGGCGATCACACAGCCTATCGCAGCGCTAATTTAGGTTCGGTCGTATTACCGGTTAACTGGAAAAACTATGTTTCGCAGACTTAAAAAATATTTAAGGCGATTTTCATTATTTAAATCACAAACTGTTATTACGGAGTCGAAACCAAGAATTGGCATAAATACCGAAATCCATGATTGTGATATTTCGCCACTCACATCAGTGGGAAAGAACTGTTATTTATATAAAACATCGTTGGGGGCCTTTACATATTTATCCCAAAACGTAAATATCATGAATTCTGCAATAGGGAAATTTTGTTCTATAGGCCAGGGAGTATGTATCAGTACAGGGATGCACCCCTCTTCTACATTCGTATCTACCCATCCTGCTTTCTTCTCATTGCATAAACAATCCGGCGCCACATTCGCTAAGGAAAGTCATTTCAGGGAGATGGGGCATACCACTATTGGAAATGATGTATGGATAGGTACTAACGCAATTATTATGGATGATCTTACTATTGGCGATGGTGCAATTATTGGGGCTGGTGCAATTGTAACTAAAGATGTTTTACCATATTCTATTGTAGTTGGTAATCCGGCAAAACATTTACGCTTTAGATTTGAAAAAGATGAAATTGATTTTCTTTTAGCGTTTAAATGGTGGACTAAAGATTTAGCATGGATTGAAGAAAACTACATCCAATTTCATGACATTAAATCTTTCATGAAGAACAACAGTGGTAATCATTAAACTACAAGGCGGTTTAGGAAATCAAATGTTTCAATATGCTGCGGGCACAGCTTTGCTAAAGGATGGTGAAAAAGTCGGTCTTAATCTTAACTTTTTAACAGAAAATAATACCGATAAGGAAGGTTTTACATCCCGAAAGTTTGAACTGGGTATTTTCAAAAATATAAAGGCATACAAAGCCATTAATGCACAGGTTAACCTGTTTAAAAACACCGGGATCTATTACAAATTTATACGACTTTTCATCGGGTCAAGGTTAAAGCACATAAACCAACAATTAAACGAATACATTCCATTTGATCAATTTAATAAAAAAAATCACTTTTATCTCGATGGGTATTTTCAATCCGAAAAATATTTTGCCGCTAATCGTCAGCAAATTTTAAATGATTTTGAATTTCCGCCACTGGATGAGGTCAACCAGGCAACAAAAAGCCAAATGCTTGCCATAGATAACGCCGTAAGCCTGCATATACGCCGCGGCGATTATGCTAAATTACAGACTATTACCGATGTACATGGTTTACTACCAATCAGTTATTACAATAAAGCCATCGGAGTTCTTCAAAATCAATATCCAAATATCAGCTTGTTTGTTTTTTCCGATGATATAGCCTGGGCTAAAGAAAACCTGCACACTGGCAGTATACCGGTTAATTACATGCAGGGTAATTCAGCTGCGGATAGTTGGAAAGATATGGCCCTGATGAGTAACTGTAAACATCACATCATCGCCAATAGTAGTTTTAGCTGGTGGGGTGCCTGGCTATCCAAACAAAATGGAAAAGTTTTCGCCCCAGAAAAATGGTTTAACCCACAAAAGGTTAAGTTTGATATAACTGATTATGTACCCGCTAACTGGACAATTTTAACCTGTGACTGAGCCATTAGTAAGTATAATTATGCCGGCTTATAATGCCCAACAATACATAACTGAAAGCATTGAAAGTGTAATTGCGCAAACTTATACAAATTGGGAACTCATTATTGTTGATGACAACTCAACAGACGATACCGCTTCTATAATAAAAGAATTCAGCCAACAAGATTCCCGGGTTAAATACCTGCATCAGGATAGGGGGCGCCAGGGTAAAGCAAGAAACAAAGCCATTAAAAACAGCAGCGGCGAGTATATTGCTTTTTTGGATGCCGACGACTTATGGGAGAATACAAAATTGCAGGTACAAATTGATTTAATTAAAAACAGGCCTGATATCGCCTTATTTTTTACACAGGGATTTATTCTACAACCCGATGGGAAAAGCATTCCAATGGATGTTAAGGTACAAGAATGGTCGTGGCAAAAGGATATTGACCTGTTCATCACGCAAAATCAAATACCCATTCTATCTGTGCTGGTAAAAAAACAGGCACTTATAAATGTTGGATATTTTTCCGAAGACCCCGCCATCCAAAACGCGGAAGATTATCATCTGTGGATTAAACTGCTTAAACAGTCAACGTTTTTAAGCATACCAAACAGGTTGTTTTATTATCGTGTACACGAGCAACAGTCAACCTATCAAAATAGCAATCTGTCAGTGGCTGTGGCCCATGCTTTTATTGACCTCACATCCACACAAATAATTGATAAGCAAAATAACACCTTACGGATGCGTTTAAAATGGTTCATCTTCCAGGTACCGGAAGCCGGGCATTATTTAAATATGCTAAAAGCTATATTTACAGAAAAAGTTAAGCTTTTAGCAACAATGATTATCTTGGATAAAATGTTTAAAAATAACATTATCATCAAACGGTTAGCATTTCAGTGGCTTTAATGAATCTACCCGCCATCTCCATAATCGTCCCCTGTTACAACCAGGCCGAATTTCTGCCCGAAACCTTAAGCAGTGTTTTGACCCAAACCGCTGCCAATTGGGAATGCATTATAGTGAATGATGGTTCAACGGATGATACTGAGATTGTCGCGAAAGAATGGACAGCCAAAGATGAACGGTTCAAATACATCTACCAGCAAAACGGCGGCTTATCAGCTGCCAGGAACACAGGTATAGAATCTGCCAAAGGTGAATATATCCTCCCATTGGATTCCGATGATTTAATAGGTAAACAATACATCGAAAAAGCCCTAAAAGCCTACGACACTAATAAAAACCTGAAACTCGTATACTGCCTGGCCAACAAATTCGGCAGTGAAAATAAATTGTGGGATTTGACACCTTATACCTATCAAAACCTGCTCATCAACAACTGTATCTTTTGTTCTGCGGTATACCGTAAAGCATCATGGCAGCAAATTGGCGGTTACAATACCGATTTCAGAAAAGGCTATGAAGACTGGGATTTCTGGCTCAGGATGCTCGACAAGAATTCCGAGGTATATCAAATACCCGATATCCTTTTCTTTTATCGCATCAGGCCCAAATCAATGCTGGTTACCATGCAGGATGCCGATATAGAAAACGCAAGGAGCATTATTTTCAGCCGGATGCCCGAACAATATCAGGAACATTTTGGTACCTATATCAAGCATCTTTACGAAAATCAGCTCCTGAAAGAGCAGATCGAAAAAATGTATAATTCCAACTCGTATAAGTATGGCAACATGCTTATAAAACCGTTCACATACCTTAAAAAGCTCTTCAGAGCTAAATAAGCTTTGCCTTTAGTTACTGCCATCATCCCTAATTATAATCACGCAGCTTACTTAAAGCAGCGTATTGATTCTGTTGTGGATCAAACCTTCCGAGATTTTGAAGTAATCATACTGGATGATTGCTCAACCGATAACAGCGCAGAGATCATTGAGCAATACCGCGGGCACCAAAAAATTAAACGCATTATTTATAACGAAGTAAACAGCGGTTCGCCCTTTAAACAATGGAAAAAAGGTATCGAATTAGTCGAATCAGACTACATCTGGATCGCTGAAAGTGATGATATAGCCGCTCTTGATTTTCTACAAAATCTTACGCCATTATTGAACGAGAACAATCAGTGTGCTTTTGCATTTTGCGATTCTACAACAGATTTCGATAGTTTTATCAACCAAAAACCACAGCTAAAAACTGAAAACAAATTATATACCGGCAAAGATTTCATCCATCAACATAATATCGAGGCACAATTTGTAAATGCCAGCTGCGTGGTATTCCGTAAAGATAAGATCAACCAGCAGGTACTATCTGATTTTGTTGATTTCAGGTCATCCGGCGATTGGTTATTCTGGACCAGTCTGGCCTTAAAAGGAAATGTTATCAGGCATCAGCAAACGTTGAATTTTTATCGCAGGCACGAAACCAGTGTATCCGACATTGCCTACAAAACCGGCAAATATCTGCCAGAGTCGTTTAGGTTGATGCAGTATTTTAAAACCAACCTAAATGTATATCCCAGTGGGCCGCAAATTAAAAAATGGGCTTCAGCATGGGCACGCAATACTTTGCAAAGTACCGCCAAAACACAGTCGTTAGTAAAGGCTGCATTTTCACTATCTAAAACACTCCTGCTTTATTATATTTATTACCTTGCTAAATATAAGTTCAGCAAGTCAAAACTTTATTAATTGAACACCACCACCATTTATACCGTTTCAACAGGCAACTATAAATATGGTGCCTTTGCATTAATCAATTCTATCCGGTCGTTTGGTTTAACCAATCCAATTGTTGTGGGAACCGAGGCTCACCTGCCAGAACTTGATAACATTGACGGCGTTACCCAAATCGTATTTAACTCCGACTGGAACGGCGTAAACCTGAAATCAGTATTGATATTAACCCATCCATCAGACAATTTTATATTTTTTGATGCCGATATTGTGGTTACTCACGCTGATTTTATCCCCGAGTTGGAACGTTTATTAGTGTCCAATAAATTCATCGCCTGTATTGATGGTATCGTAAGCCAGCACGAATACCGCAGATCATATTGGGCCGAGATCTATCCGTTTACCAACGGTAATATTTCGGAACATTCCTGGTATTATAATTCGGGCTTTTTTGCCGGAGTTTTCAGTCAGCACAAACAGATATTGGAAGACTGGAAAGAGATCAGCAACAAACACCTCGACCCCAAAGCGTATTTGTTTGATAACCCCAAACTCCCAATGGCCGATCAGGATACCTTAAATGCTATACTGCAAACGCTGCCGCTCAATAGTTTAGTTACTATTCAAATGCCCGACTGGCGCGCGATCAATATTCATGAGCATCCATTTTATCATATAGGTAATTTCAGACCGCATGCATTTTTACATTGCACGGGCAAAAACAAACCATGGAACATTACTGCCATACCACCAAAATCGCCTAACGCTTATGACGATTTGTGGTATGCTTACCTGTTTAAAAATAACACACCTGTAAAAAGCAATTTCAAACTAAGCTACCTGCAAAGGCAATGGTTCGAGCGTTCATTATTATCACGCATTATTATCAAACTGAAATCATAATTGGCTGATTTACCTTTGGTTTCCATTATTATCCCTGCTTATAATGCTGCGGCGACTTTGCCGGGTACTATACAATCAGCGTTAATACAAGAAGATGACTCTTTTAAGCTGGAGATCATCGTGGTTAATGATGGCTCAACAGATCAGTCGCGGGTAATACTGGAGAATTATTGCAAAACATGCAAGATCATCACTACCGAAAACCACGGCGTTAGCGCTGCTCGTACCATCGGGTTAGAGCATGCTGAAGGAGATTATATCCAATATCTCGACAGTGATGACCTGCTGATACCCGGTAAAATTAAACAGCAACTCAATGCACTGATTAATTCGCAGGCTGATATTGCCTATGGCGACTGGCAAAAATTCACTCAAGAGGGTGAGGAAATAACCATTACCGAAACCATCACCAAACAAATAGGCACCGATACGGAACTTGATATTTTTAACAACTTTTGGTGCCCGCCTGCTGTTCTGCTTTTTTCAAGAAAGATCACCAATCAGTTAACCTGGAAAACAAATTTGCCTGTTATACAGGATGCCCGGTATTTATTAGATGCCGCTTCTATCGGTAAATTTGTATATGTACCCGGCGTACAGGCACAATATCGCATATTGCAAAGTAAATCCTTATCGCAACGGGATTCGTTGGCTTTTGTAACAGATTGCTTTGTAAATACAGGCGAAATATATGAACGCTGGAAAGATGAACTGACAGACAATCCTGATAAAAAGCAAGCCCTTATCAATTCGTTAAGATATTGCATTACGGAGTTTTCCATCGCGAAATCAAAACTGTTTGATAAAGCGATAGACTTGCTGCTGAAAATAGCACCCGGATATGTCCCCGCAGAACCTGCTTTACACCATAACATCAGCAAAGTGATAGGCTTTAAAAATGCTGAGAAACTGGCAGCAATAAAACGCAACTTAGGTAAATGAGGGTTTTATTAGTAACCGATTACTTTTACCCACAATCCAGCGGAGGAACTGAAAAATATGTTTATGAATTAGCACAAGGATTACGTGCCGATGGCATAGATGTAATCATCCTGACTATTAATGAATCTTCAGGTAATTATCAATTTGATAATTTCGAAGTTCACACTATTCCCCCCAATACCGATAAGTGCAAAGAGGTTATCGCAGGCATTACACCCGCGAATAATCTGCAATCCTTTATCGACAAACTATCTGAATTAAAGGCTGATGTAGTTCATTTTCATACTTTAACCACATCAATAAATATTTACCATTACCAGGTCGCAAAACAAACAGGTGCAAAGGTAATTTTCACCTCGCACATACCAGGCAATACTTGTTTGCGGGGCGACTTGATGTGCTATGGCAAAGAGATTTGCGATGGCAAGGTTAGGTTTAATACATGCCTGTCATGTTACCTAAACGCGCAGGGTATGCCAAAAGCAATAAGCCGAGTTGCTGCTAAAGCGATGCGTATATTAAAACAACCAGCCCTCCTTTCACAGGCATCAGCAATAAAAAAAGATCATCTGGAAAAAATTAAAGAAAGCTGCTCAACTGTGGTTACCATGAGCAACTGGCAGCAGGATGTTTTTCTGATCAACGGCTTTAACCCCGGCCAATTAACCCTGAGCAGGCATACATTTAAACAGATCAGCGAAAAGCAGGAAGCAAAAAGCACTGGACACACTACCATAGGATTTGCCGGGCGCATAAGTCCGGAAAAGGGTTTACATATATTGATCGAGGCATTCAAGCAACTCAATGCAACCCGTTTTACCCTGTTAATAGCTGCCATTAAAGTACCGGCGGAAGGTAAGTATTTGGAGGAGCTATTAAGCGCATCCAAAGATTCACCAAACATAAAATGGGACTATAACTATACTGCCGATAACATCGATTCTTTCTATAAACAACTCGATGTTTTATGCATCCCATCTGTGTGCAACGAGACAGGACCTTATGTAATGTTTGAATCCGTTGCCCGGCATATACCTGTTGTGGCCAGTAACTTGGGTGGTATGCGCGAGTGGGCGAGTTTAAACTACCCGGTCACAACATATCAATATGACGATGCCGGGGCATTAGCCAATTTGTTAAACAATATACCGGGTGATGCTAATATAAAATTTGATTACCCGCCGCCACGCACACAAACTGACCTGGCACAGGAAATGATAGCCGTTTACAATAAATAATGCCACCCAAACTCCATATCGCTATTATTGCTGATCCTGAAATTCCGGTTCCACCAATATTATATGGCGGGATAGAACGCATCATTAACAACCTGATCATCGAACTAAAGCAACAAGGTCATCATGTAAGTCTATTTGCTCACTCTGATTCAAAAACCGTAGCAGATAAACAATACAACTATCCGTCGGCACAACAAAGTATTACCGGTTTATTAGGAAATGCACTATCAGTAAGTCGATTGTTATTTTCAAAGCCCGATGTAATACATTCCTTCGGCAGGCTTGCTTATCTATCAGCCTTACTACCAACCAGTGTCCCAAAGATCATGAGTTATCAGCGCGAACCAACACTTTCGCAGATACAGAAATCGATGAAGATTTCGGTAAAAGGCAGCTTAATGTTTACCGGGTGCAGTAATTATATCACTAATCAAATCGCTCCTTTCGCACCCGCAGCAACAGTGTATAATTCAGTCTCGATGGATGATTATACTTTTTGCAGCGAGGTTAAAAACGATGCGCCACTGGTATTTTTAGGGCGAATAGAACCGATTAAAGGCACACACCACGCTATAACCATCGCGAAGCAAACCAACAAAAAACTAGTGATTGCGGGAAATATTCCGGACTATGCACAGGCTTATTTCAATGAACAGATCAATCCGTTTATTGATGGGGAACAGATAACCTACATCGGCCCGGTAAACGATGAGCAAAAAAACAATTTACTCGGTACCGCAGCAGCTTTTTTAATGCCGATTGAGTGGAACGAACCCTTCGGTATTGTAATGGCCGAAGCATTAGCCTGCGGCACACCCATCGTCGCTTTAAAAGGCGGCTCAACTACCGAGGTTGTTATCTATGGCAATAATGGTTTTCTCTGCGATAATGTAACCGAAATGATTACCGCTGTACAAAACATCAATAATATCGACCGGAAAAATTGCCGCGACGATGCCGAAAAACGCTTCAGCAGTACCGTAATGGCTTCGGCATATGAAAGCCTTTATTTAAAAATGATAAACAAAATTTAATGCCTGCGGATGCTTCCTTATTAATCAATTTATCTGCCGGGGATGCCGCTTATGGCTACCATACAGTAAAAGCGCTGGCACAAGCACATCGCGAAACCGTAAAGGATATTGTTATTGTGATTGATAGCATTAAAGCGCCTTACGCTACTTTTTACGATCACGCCAAACGCTACGCCGAACCACAGTATTCAGAAAATATACGCCTGATAACCGATGCTGTATATAAGCTAAAGACTGAAGGCCTTGCAGATAAAATTATCGAACTAAAAACCGGCGATCCTTTAATTAAAAAATCAGCTTCCCAGTTTTTCAAGAACAGGATCAAGGAAACCCACGATTTCAGGGGCGCACCTATCACCGCCTATATGGTTGGCCTGGTTAACTGCCATACCAAATATGTGGTACGCTATGATGGCGACATCATTCTTCACCAATTACCCGGCACTGATTGGATACTAAAAGGTATCGAAAGCCTCGAAACTGAAAAAGATATTATCGCGGTATCCCCATGCCCGTCGCCACAAAAAAGTATAGATCCAACTGGAGCAAAATTCACTGATATTCACTGGTTCAGCACCCGTTGCTTGTTATTGAATAAAGAGTTATTCATGCAGCAACGCCCATTGATAGATATTAAATACTGGCCAGAGCTAACTGCACGCAGAATATTAAAAAAGACTTATCCCCCCGCTTTTGAAAGCATCATCACCAAAAGCCTCAAAAGCAAACTATTTAAAACCCGCTATTTAGTACATGAAGATGTCTGGTTTATTCATCCGGAGGATAAGGGACAACTATTCTTAAAATTACTTCCCGGCATTATTGAGCATGTAAAAACAGGCAAATTTCCATCAGCGCAAGCGGGTAATGAAACAGTCGATCTCCCTGCCTGGGAAAACTATTTACAATCAGCAAAAGTTTGAGTTTGAAGATAGTCGTATCCAATCCGTCTGTACCGCCGCACGTAAAGCAAACGGTTATGGCTTATCAGGAGGCCGGTTATCTGGATCACTTTTACACCTCATTTTTTGAGCATCCTGAAAATGCTTTTTCTTCTGCCCTGAAGAAGATTAAACCGCTTGAAAAAGAAATAAACAGGCGTTCATTTCATGAATTACCAATTGAAAAATTCGTCTCACGCCCAATACCTGAACTGTTAAGAAGCATTGCTTCCAGAAAACTTGGCCCCATAGCCGCGGATAGAATTTGGGAATGGTCGGAACTTGGGTTTGATAACTGGGTAGCCAAAAATCTCAATCAAAATATTGATGCTGTTCATACTTACGAACATGCCGCGTTATCTACCTTAAAAAAAGCTAAAGAACTTAATATCCTCGGCATATACGAGCAACCAAGCCAACACCATGCTTTTTTTGATGCGATAGTAAAAGAACAAACTGCTCTTTATCCTGAATTAAAAACTGCAGGTGCCGAATTATTGGTAAACGATAAAGCTAAAAAAAGAAATGCCCGCAGGGATGAAGAATTAATACTGGCTTCGCTGATTATTTGCAATTCAACCTTTACCAAAAAAACATTGATTGCCGGCGGTATCAATCCGCAAAAAATAGTGGTTATACCTTTAGGGTTTCCACCTGTTATCCCACATCAAAAAGCTGAACCCAGTGCAAAACCAATGATATTCATTTACGCCGGTAACCAATCATTACGCAAAGGTTCCCATCTGTTGTATCAGGCATGGCGTAATTGTAATTTCTCGGCTGATGAAGCAGAACTTTGGCTCATTGGCAAAATGCAGTTACCACAACATCTGCGCGAAAATTTACCGGGCAAAGTAATCATCAAAGAGAATCTCCCACATGATGAGTTAATGTCGCTTTACCAGCAAGCCGATGTATTTGTTCTTCCTACACTTGCAGATGGTTTCGGCATGGTAGTCACAGAAGCTATGTCGCAGGGCGTGCCCGTAATTGCTTCCGAAAATTGCTGCGGTCCTGATGTGATTGAATCCGGTAAAGATGGCTGGATCATCCCCGCCGGGGATATAGATCAACTTACAACTCAAATGCAATGGTGTGCTGCTAACCTGCAACAAATAGCATCATACGGCAACGCCGCCAAGCAAAAAGCCGCTAACTGGCAATGGCCACAATACCGCAAAAAATTAGCAGAAATAGTATCAGATAGATGGCAGCAATTCAAGCAGGAAAAACTGTCTGTTTAATTACCCCCGGGCACATTGCATCAAACCCGCGTTTGGTTAAGGAGGCAGTAGCGTTGTCTAAGGCCGGATACAAAGTACACATCATCTTTACCCAGTATGTGCCCTATTTAATTGATCATGACCAGCATATTTTAGATCAAAATCCTGGTTGGTCTTATGACACTCTTAATTGGACTGGCTATAACCTTCCATCAAAAATCAGCAGGTTGCTAAGTAAACTAACACACAAACTGAGCAACAATATCAACATCAAAATAAACCGTAATTATTTGTGGCAATTAAAGAAGGCCATAAACCACAAGACTGACCTATACATCGCACATAACCTTGGCGCCTTACCAATTGCCGTAATAGCGGCAAAAAAAAACAAAGTAAAATGTGGCTTTGATGCCGAGGATTTTCACCGCAACGAGGTTAGCGATAATGCCGGCGATCCGGATGTAATATTAAAAACAGCAATCGAGGAAAAATACATTCCCCAACTGGATTATATGACGGCCTCAAGTCCGCAAATCACAGAGCAATATGCCGCCTTATTTAATCGGGAAATAACAACAGTAATAAACGCTTTCCCAAAAACGGATGCTCACGAAATTATCAATAACACTCATCAACCCTTGCAACTATTTTGGTTTTCCCAAACCATTGGGCCAAACCGCGGACTGGAAACCATTATGGAGGGAATAAATATCAGCAATATTGAATCTGATGTGCACCTGTTAGGTTTCTCAACTGATGAGTATAAAAACCAATTGGTCAACCTGCTTAAACCATCATCAAAATGCACTTTGCATTTCCATAAACCTGTTTATTCAGAAGATCTGTTCAATATCTCCAAGCAATTTGATATCGGCTTTGGCTCAGAAACCGGTTTCTGCTTAAATAATAGCATCGCGCTTAGCAATAAAGTGCTTACTTATGTGCAAAGTGGTTTGGCGGTGATTACCAGTAATACCACAGCACAGTCTGCCTTTATAAATCAATACCCGCAGATTGGCCGTATTTATAATAATGCCGAAGAACTAGCTGATATTTTACTAAAATATAATAACGACAGATTAATGCTTTATCAAACCAAACAAGCTGCTTTTAAACTGGGGCAAACCGATTTAAACTGGGAAAAGGAAAGTGCCAAGTTTATAACCTGCATTAACAATGTTATTCAAGCTATATGAGTAAGGCCGATAATTATAAATGGGTTAAAGGATTAGATAGTTTAAGATTTGTGCTCGCATTTATAGTTTTATTATCGCATTATAACATTGCATTAGTTTATACACTAACAACTTCATCTTCAAATACATTAAAACTTTGTGGCCTTATATTGGCAAATATTTTTGATGGGACGGCTGCTGTTATGGCCTTTTTCATTCTATCGGGTTTTGTTATACATTATCACTATAAAAACGGGATCGTTAGTTTAAAACAATATGCAATACGTCGTTTCTTAAGAATCTTTATACCATTAATTGTAATTTACATTGCAGGTATTAAATTTAATCATCCTGACAAAACAGTAATATGGAGCCTGATTTGTGAGCTTATTTACTATGCCTTATATCCACTAGTCGCCATTATTAAAATAAGCTGGACAAAAAAAACAGTGTTTATTTATATCATTTCTTTCATTGTCATCGTGATAGGAGCACCTCATGATGTGCTAGCACTTTTCAATCAAACCGGCGCATATCAGGGCTATTACTGGCAATTGGGCCCATTTTTAACATGGATAATTGGCCTGCCGGTTTGGCTTCTGGGTGTTTTAATAGCAGAAAACGTAGACAATTTAAAAAACATCAGTTTTACTAAATTATCCTTATACAGATTTTTAACATTTATAATAAGTTGCCTTTGTATAGCAGGACAATTATACTGGCATATAAGCTATATTATCTCCATGAATATTTTTGCATTGTTAATGTACAAATGGATAGAAGCTGAAATATTATACTTTAAAAACCATGAACCTAATTCGTTAACCGAAACAATGGGTAAGTTTTCATATTCTTTGTATCTGTGTCATCCTTTAATATATGCCATACTATCTATTTGGTTGGTAAACAACATGGCCACTTATTTCTTATTTATACTTTTGGCTGTGTTTATCTCTTATCTATTTTATTTAATTGTGGAGAAACCATCTCATAAACTAGCTATGAAATTAAGCAGGATCTAACATCTATTACTTGAGAAAAGTACTAATCATTTCTCCCTACTTCGCGCCATCCAATGCGGCTGATATGCAACGTATCCGCATGAGTTTGCCCTATTTTAAGCAATTCGACTGGGCAGCTGATGTGGTAGTGGTTGATGATAAATATTCAGAAATGATCAAGGATGAGCTATTGCTTCAATCCATTCCACCTAATGTAAATATTTATAAGGTTGATGCTTTAAGCAAAAAAATTACATCAAAAGTTGGGTTAGGCAGCTTGGCTTTACGGTCCATGTGGTATTACTTAAAAACTGTAAACCGGTTACTTAAAGCAACAAAATACGATCTCATTTATTTTAGTACCACACAGTTTCCTGTTACCATTTTAGGGTCTTACTGGAAAAGGAAATTTAAAGTTCCTTACATAATCGATATTCAGGACCCCTGGCACTCGGAGTATTATCAGGATAAACCCAAAAATCAGCGCCCCTCAAAATATTGGTTCTCCTATCGCTTAAATAAATACCTTGAACCAATAGCTATGAAACAGGTAGGCGGATTGATCAGTGTTTCCGATGGCTATATTGATGATCTGAAAAACCGTTATCCAATCATAAAAAATATTCCGGCTATTACTATTCCATTCGGCGCTTTTAAACCTGATCTGCAAATTGCCGCTGATAGTAAAAGTATATTTAAGCCGCTGCTTAATCCCGCGTTTAAAAACATCGTTTATGTTGGTCGCGGGGGTGCAGATATGCAACCTGCATTAAATACAATTTTTAAGGCGCTTAAAAGCTGCCTGGATAAAAATCCGCATTTGTTCCAATACATACGCCTGTATTTTATCGGCACAAGCTATGCCCCTGCCGGATTAGGGAAGCCAACCATATTACCGATAGCAAATGAGTACGGTGTTGAACAAAACGTAATTGAAATAACCGACAGAATAAGTTATTACCACACTTTAGCTACACTTCAGCAAGCAGATGCCTTATTAATGCCCGGCTCGGATGATCCGCAATATACAGCATCAAAAATTTACCCTTACCTGCTCACAAACAAACCATTACTGGCAGTATTTAATAGTAAAAGCCCTGCTTTAAATGTGTTTAAAGAATATGATGCGACATTTGCATATAGTTATGATGAGGACGAAAACGTACAGGAAAAAATAAGCGCTTTCTTTTCAGAAATTACTAACGGCGTAATGGCTGCCCCACATTATAATATCGATGCAACTCAAAAATATTCAGCAGAAAATATGACTAAACTGCAATGTCGGTTTTTTTGATGAGGTAACCAGCTCATGAAATTAGCTATCATCACAACTCATCCTATACAATATTATGCGCCAGTTTTTAAACTGCTGCACGAGCGCGGACAGATAGAATTAAAGGTATTTTATACCTGGGGCGAAGACTCCCAGAAAAGCTATGATCCCGGCTTTAATAAAACCGTAAAATGGGATATTGCATTATTGGATGGTTACCCATATGAGTGGGTGAAAAACACATCTACCAACCCCGGTTCCCATAATTTTAAAGGTATTGTTAATCCTGACCTGCCACAACAAATAGAGGCTTATAAACCCGATGCTATATTAATTTATGGCTGGGCATATAGTGGCCATTTAAAAGCTGTCCGTTATTTTAAAAATAAGATTCCAGTATTCTTTAGGGGAGATTCAACATTACTGAATAAGCAAAAAGGAATAAAAGGTTTTTTAAAATCGATATTTCTTAAATGGGTATACAGCCATATACATCATGCCTTTTATGTCGGCACAAATAACAAAGCATACTTTAAACAATATGGCCTTAAAGAGGATCAATTGAGCTTTGCACCACATGCTATTGATAACGCCCGCTTCCAAACAGATCAACCTCAACAAGCACAGGAATTACGCGCATCATTAAATGTTACCGATGATGATATGCTGATACTTTATGCCGGTAAATTTGAACCGGTTAAAAACGTTAAAACATTAGTAGCATCATTTGCCAATATTACACAGCCTAATGTTCATTTACTGTTGGTTGGTAACGGTGTAGATGAACCTGATTTGATATCCTACGCAAAAAAAAATGATATTAAACGCTTGCATTTTTTAAACTTTGTAAATCAATCCTACATCCCTGCAGTATACCAGGCAGCTGATATTTATTGCCTGCCCTCTATCTCTGAAAGCTGGGGGCTGGCAGTAAATGAAGCCATGGCCTGTAGCAAGGCAGTTTTAGTATCTGATAAAGTAGGCTGTGCCATCGACCTGGTTTTTTCTGGAAAGAATGGTGATATATTTGAGGCGGCTAATGTGGAGGACCTTACTAAAAAATTAACACAACTGGTTAGCAAGGGTAAAAACGGACTATTACAAATGGGCGAATATTCACAGCAAATTATTAAAGCCTGGGATTTTGAAACACAGGTAAAAGCAATTGAAGCAGTATTGAATGAGAAATAGTTCGATTGAAAAATACGTCATTTTATTTATTCCCTGGGCGTTATCATTAATATTTCAGTCAAATCCGGTATTATCGTTTTTTAACAGCTTGGGGTGGCTCATTCTTTATTTTTTACATAACCTTAACGGGCAAAATACAACCACTACCCACCGACAGGCCTTTATCGGCTCAGTTAATGCGCCCCATTTTTCTGGTGCAAATCATTTTTGCGGGATATACGTGCTGCACCTCTATATTTTATTTCTTAAGCGTGTTAGGGTATCAAAATTTCCAGGCTCCAAGCTCATTTTATTTACCCGATGCCGATCTGCTAAAAACAACAGCCCTATGCCAGCGCTACTATTGTTTAGGCCATGCGGCTTTCGCTACGGGTATTTTAATGTTCATGAAATATCCCATCAAACAAAAATATGATTACGATAAGGAGAAACTGCCTAACCTGCTTTTATTATTTGCCTTAATCAGTTTCCCCTTATCCGAAATATTTTTACGTATTCCCGGCTTGTCTCAATTTTATACGCAGCTAAACACCTTAAGCTTTATATCGGGCACACTTGCACTGGCTTTCGCTATACCGCTTAAAAATGTCAGGAATACGATGATATGCCTGACGCTGTTTCTCTTCAACTTTTATGAGGCAATTACCTCAGGTTTTAAAGAGCCTATAATTATTAGTGTATTAGTATTAGGTATATTCCTATATCCCAGCTACAAAAAATTGGTTGCTGTTATATTTATCCCCATACTTATTTTGCTGTTCTTTTTGCTGCCTACATTTAATAGTGTTTTCCGTCAAAGTGCTTGGTCGGGTGATGATTCCAATAATGATGCAACGCAGTTAGCCCTTGATGCTGCATTAAACAGTAACGGCAGTTTAGGTAACACTAATTGGGAATTTCTCACGTCCCGGTTAAGTGAAATAGATATGTTTACCAAATTTGTACAATCAACCCCGGATAATGTACCTTACTATAAAACAAAACTTTTACAACAATCTGCCGAAGCCATTGTGCCCCGTTTATTTTGGCCTTCAAAACCAAGTACCGAAGATTTAATAATGGAACGTGTTTATAATGCAGGCGTAGTTTACCGCGGGGAGCAGGTATCCGCCAAACCCGCCTTTATTGTGGATGCTTATTTATCGTATGGTGCATGGGGCGTACTCATGTTCATGTTCGCTTATGGTGCTATTGCGCAACTTATAGATAATAAAGCCGAAGAATTATTTGGGGGATATATTTTAGGTACCGCGCTAATTTTTAGTGGTTTATTCCAAATATTTTGGAGAGGGCTTAGCTTTGAATTCATCATTAACGTAATCTTCTGGAGCTACGTAACTATGCTCATCATATTTAAAATATTACGGGCTAAAAATATTCTGAACGAGATTTGAAAATCCTGCAATTAAGCGCATCCTATAAACCAGCCTATATTTATGGCGGCCCAACCATGTCTGTTTCCATGCTGGCGGAACAATTGGTTATTGCAGGCGAAAATGTAACCGTATATACCACCACCGCTAACGGACTCACCGAATTGCCCGTTGAAACTGCCACACCCATTTTGGTAGATGGTGTAACCGTTACATATTTTAAACGCATCACTAAAGATCATACCCATCTTTCACCATCACTCCTAATGCATTTATGGCGAACTGCACGCGATTACGACGCCATCCATATCCATGCCTGGTGGAACCTGGTATCAGTATTAGGTTGCCTGGTGGCTTTAATGCGTAAAGTACCCGTTATAATATCGCCAAGGGGTACATTAAGCAATTATTCATTTCACAACAAAAACAACAATATTAAAAGCATCATGCATTCCTGGTTAGGGAAACCGCTTTTAAGAAAATGTTATATACATACCACATCCAATAACGAGCATGATGTAATGAAGGCCATGCTACCTGATAATACCATTTTTAATATCCCGAATTTCATTGATCTAACCAAAAATAAATTCAGCGGTTATCAACCAACCGGCCATCTCCGAATTATATTTTTCTCATGGATCGAAGAAAAAAAAGGACTTGATATCCTACTAGATGCACTTAAGTCGGTTACTATTCCCTACAAGCTAACCATTGCGGGTGATGGGAACAGCGAGTATGTGAATCAGCTTAAAAAATTAGCACTGGATAATGGCGTTGCTACCCAAATTGACTGGATTGGTTTTCAGACTGATAACAAGTATCACTTGCTTTATGAGCATGATGTGATGATCTTACCATCTTACGACGAAAATTTTGGTAACGTTGTAATTGAAAGCCTTAGCGTTGGCACCCCTGTTTTAATTAGCCGGGCTGTTGGATTAGCAGATTATGTTTCGCAAAACTATTTAGGATGGCTTTGCGAAACAAATTCAGCATCAGTTAGCGCAGCAATAAATAATTTAGTGAGCCAAAAAACAGAGATAAACCGTATAAAGGAATATGCGCCGGGAAAAATCTCGGCAGATTTTAATTATGTCAATCTTGCGAAGAAATATATCGGCATGTACACACAAGTAATTAAATAAGTTGAGCAGTCCATTTTCATTTATTGTAATTACCTATAACGAGGAAGTTCACCTACCTCGTTTACTTAAATCAATAGCTGATTTAAATGCCCCCATCTACGTGCTTGATTCAGGCAGTACTGATAATACCGTTGCCATCGCGAAAGAATTTAATGCCGAAGTTTTAACCAACCCGTTTGAAAATCACCCCAAACAATGGGATTTCGCGCTTAAAAACTTCGACATAAAAACGCCATGGGTAATTTGCCTGGATGCCGACCAAATTGTTACTCCCGAACTAAAACAACGCCTTCTTAATTTTAAGGATGAGGATTATGCCGATATAGACGGCATCTACTTTAACCGCAAGAATTTTTTTAAAGGTCGATGGTTAAAACATGGTGGCTACTACCCTATCTACCTGTTAAAAATGATCCGGTTCGGCAAAGGTTATTCTGACTTAAATGAGAATATGGACCATCGTTTTGTAGTCCCCGGTAAAACCATTGTTTGGAAAGACGGTCACATCCTAGAAGAAAACCTGAAGGAGAACAATATCAAATTTTGGATAGATAAACACAACCGCTACAGCGACCTGGTTGCACAGGAAGAAGTAGAGCGTATGCTTAATATACGCACCCAAACTGTTAAACCCTCATTTTTTGGCTCGCCGGATGAACGTACCGCCCGGCTTAAACAAATCTGGTGGCAAATGCCTCGATACAGCCGCCCGGCCATTTATTTTTTGTACCGGATATTTTTCCAATTGGGTATACTGGATGGGCGAAATGGCATCATCTTCCACTTTCTGCAAGGCTTTTGGTTCAGGTTGATGGTCGACGTAAAAATTGATGAGATCATCGAGCAGAAATATCCTGAAAGAAAATCAAATGGAGGTTTGAGTCCTATAAAATTCGTATTCACCTTCCTGTTTCTGTTTGTTATTTTCTATTACTTCAATATTTATTGGTTTGCGGCAACAAGCCCCACAAGCCGGCATTATATCCCATTCATAGCCGATAATCTTGATTATATAAAAGGCCTGCGAATGGTTTTATTAAGCTCCAGTACAGGGCTGTTGAATTTATTAGGGTTCACTGCCGTACATGATAACTATATCATGCTGGTTGCAGGGCGTGGCTCAATACAAGTAGTTTACAAATGCCTTGGTTTAGGGGTGATCAGTTTCTTTACCGCTTTTGTCATCGCTTACCCTAAAACATTAAAAGCTAAAATAATATTCATTATTGCAGGCATATTGGTACTGCAATTTTTAAATATCCTACGGTTTATGTTCCTTGCGGTATACTGGACCAAAGCCGGAACAACCACTTTAGATCATCATACCATATTTAACTTTATTATTTACCTGATTATAGGCATAAGTATTTATTTTTGGATGAAAGAGCCTGTTAATCCCAATAAAAAACATGCAGCAAACTGATCTTTCAACCTATAATAATTATCCGTTTAATCCCGGGGGGAATGCTATAAAAAGAATTTTATGGCATTATATAAATGCTGTATTTTTTAAAACGGGGTTGCTGCCGATAAATGGTTTTAAGGTTGCTTTACTTAGGTTATTTGGCGCAAAAATTGGCAATAATGTAACCATAAAGCCGGGGGTTAATATTAAATACCCATGGCATTTAACCGTCGGCAATAATACATGGATAGGCGAAGATGTTTGGATAGATTGCTTAGTAACGATTACTATCGGCTCAAATGTATGTATATCGCAAGGCGCTATGCTGCTTACAGGTAGTCACAACTATAAGAAAACCACATTCGATCTGATCACTGGAAATATTATTTTGGAAGATGGCGCATGGATAGGCGCAAAAGCGGTAGTTAACCAAGGAATTACGGTGGCTACACATGCGGTGCTCACCACAGGATCTATCGCTACTAAAAACCTCGATGCTTATTCAATTTATCAAGGCAATCCAGCCGTTAAAATCCGCGACCGGGTTATTAGTTAACACAATACTATTCGTTGAAAAATATTAGTCTGCATAAAATCATCCTTATAACTGTTGGTGTAATTACCACAATTATGGGTATAATGATATTTGTTTATCCACCATCCATTTTCCCCGATCCAAGTCACGGTTTCCAGGTGATGCGATCGATGCAGATGGGAGCTGGTTTTAACAGATTAATAGCGCCAGATCAGGATGATATTTCTAAAAACACCTCTCACTTCTTAACCTGGTGGTCGCCGGGGCAATACCTTGTACCTTATTCAATAAAAATAATATCTGGCTTAAATACCGGCCGTGCAACTGCAATTGCAATAACCTTGTTTGAATTATCAGGCTTAGCAGGTTTTTATGTATTCTTTAAAAAATTAGGTTTTACCCCACTTATAGCTGCATTAAGCATTGTATTTATTATATGCCAGCAAGCGTTTGTTACACCTTATGTTTTTTATAATGGCGGTGAGGTTTTACTTTTCGGGTTCGAGGGGTGGTTTTTGTATGGCTGCGCGAT
>Ga0206841_1029_pt1 | contig 34685 bp, 31 predicted proteins | sample Alteio_BWOrgCont_25_FD_152851 | JGI IMG/M metagenome (GOLD analysis project Ga0206841, IMG submission 152851) | Enriched cells from forest soil in Barre Woods Harvard Forest LTER site, Petersham, Massachusetts, United States -... | ecosystem: Environmental > Terrestrial > Soil > Temperate forest >... | reverse complement strand
TGCCGGCGTGCCGGGGAAGTTTTTGGCCGATGGCACATCAGTATATTGTGCCGGGAAAGTTGTAGCCACTTTACCGGATGGATTAACCTTGCCGCTCAATATATCGGCAATGGCATTACCGGCTTCCTGCCCCGGTTGCCAGGCCAATAATATGGCATCTACATTATCTTTCCATTCATTCATATCAATAACACCGCCGATATTTAATACCGCTACTACCTTTTTACCCTTGCTGTGAAAGCTTTCGGCGATCTTCCTGATCTGTAATTTTTCATCGGCGGTAAGGTTATAATTAGTTTCCAGCTTGCGGTCGGCGCCTTCGCCGGCATTGCGGCCAATGGTGATGAGCGCTATATCGCAACTGGTTGCCGTTTGTGCTATCTGATCGTCGGTTGCCATCATTTCGGGCGGCGGCCCCTGCTGCGGCCTGCGTCCGTTTACCGGGGCGGCTGCTAAGGCCTGCGCCCTTGCCTGCTGAAAATATTGTGTGTATATAGTTTCCAATCCGGCATCGGGGGCATAGCCTGCATTGCCCAACCCTTTATAAACCGAAATAACATAGGCTTTATTTACATCGCCGCTGCCGGTGCCACCTGCAATGGTGTTATAAGAGGCATTACCAAAAGCGGCTATTGTTTTTATGTTTTTATTAAAAGGCAAAGTATTGGCTTCATTTTTTAACAGCACCATGCCTTCGGTAGCTGCCTGGCGGGCTACTACAGCATGAGCTTTCAGATCGGGTTTGTTTGAGTATCCATATTTTAAAAAGGATGGAGATTTAATTACAATATTCAAAATGTGTTCTACATTCATATCCAACTGTTTTACACTTATTGAATCATGCTTAACCGCCGAAATAATGGCCTGTACCTGGCGCGGACTGCCCGGCATGATCAGGTCATTGCCCGCGTTCATTTCTGCTGTCCAGTCGCGGCCGCCGCCCCAATCGGTCATTACAAAACCCTGGTAGTTCCATTCATCCCGCAACACTGTAGTTATCAAATCTTTTCGTTCAGCCGTATAAGTGCCGTTTATTTTATTGTAGGATGACATTACTGTCCACGGGTTAGATTCATTTATGGCGATATGGAAATTCCTTAAATATAGTTCGCGCAAAGCCCGTTCGCTTACAATGGTGTTTATTGAATTCCGGTTGGTTTCCTGGTTATTGGCGGCAAAGTGTTTAACAGAAGTGCCAACCCCGTTTGATTGTACCCCGCTAATAATTGCCGCTGCCATTTTGCCCGCTATTAACGGATCTTCAGAATAATATTCAAAATTGCGCCCGTTTAGCGGATTACGGTGAATGTTTATACCGGGTGCCAGCAAAATATCTACCCCATATTCCTTTACCTCGTTACCAAACGCCTTGCCTACCTGCTGCACTAATGCAACGTCCCACGTAGAGGCCAGCAAGGTACCCACCGGGAACCCGGTCGCATAATACGTTTTTGTGCTGTCGCCGTTGCGTATTGGGGATATTCTTAACCCCGCAGGCCCGTCGCTCAATACCATTGATGGTATTCCTAGGCGCGGAATGGCCGCGGTATTTCCGGCCGCTCCCGGCACTTTAATTTCTGTTTGCCCTATTATTGTACCACCGGGTAAATTCCTCGGCGCGGGCGCACGGCCTGCGCCAACTACCAGGGTTGCTTTTTCCTCGAGGGTCATGGCGGCTATAACTTCTTTTATAGTATTGGATCCTAACTGTGGCGCCTGGTTAGCATTTGATTGCCCTTTAACCGGCGAAATAACGAAGCTAAAAATTACAGCCGGCAATAACAGGCCAACATAGTTTTTCATGGAATTCATAAAATGGTAAAGTCTATAATTACCAGTAAATGTAATAATTAATAGCTGGTTTTTAATCGTTATCCATATTGTTCATAAATTAGGCGATCTGCAATATGTAATAAGGATCAATAAAAACCCAACTCAATGAAAAACTTAAAAAGCAGGATAAAAAACGGCGAAGCGGTAAACGGCTGCTGGTTAAACCTTGGCAACGCTTTAACTGCCGAAATTGTGGGCACCGCCGGGTTCGACTGGGCGCTGATCGACCTGGAGCACGGGGCAGGGTCTGAACATGATGTAATTGCGCAATTGCAGGCCATTAAAAATACGGGCACAACCGGAATAGTACGGGTTGAAAGCGCGGAAAGACAGCGGATACTGCGGGTGCTTGATTTTGGCGCCGAAGGTGTGATGTGCCCGCATATCAACAATGTGGAAGAAGCTAAGAAAGTTGTTGATGGCCTGCGGTATCCTCCCGGCGGCAGCCGGGGTATTGCCAAAATGACCCGCGCCGCAGGATTTGGAAGCAACGTTGACGAATACATGCGTACCGCCGATGAAAATATATTAGGCGTAGCCCAGGTTGAAAGCGTTGAAGCGCTTGATAACCTGGATGAGATAGCAGCTGTGGATGGCATTGATGTGCTGTTTATCGGCCCGTCCGATCTTACCGCCGCTTTAGGCATTTTCGGCCAGTTTGAAAATGCTTTGTATAAAGATGCTGTTAAAGCGACCATCAAAGCGGCTCAAAAAGCAGGCAAGGCAACCGGCATACTTTTATTTACACCCGATGACTATAACAAGTATTATGATCTGGGTATAAGGGTGCTGGCCTGCGGCGCCGATTCGGTTTTTGTAGCAGAGGGGTCGCGCAATATGGCGGCCAGGTTGAATGGGACAAGGGAAAGGTATAAAAATCCCAAAGTATAAAAACCAAAATATCCAAAACAAACCCAAAAACCTTTATTATTTTTGCAGGCGATAAAACTATCTGTCCGTTTACCACTTTACAGGTTAATTTGCCTTAATATGAAACTTCATCAAAAGTCATTCCTCGCTATACTCATACTGCCGGTTATACTCTATTCCTGTTCGGTGACAAAGCCGCTTGCCCCGCCCAAAACCGAAGTTGATATTCCCAAACTGGTGCAGCCTGTATCAAATATCGAGGTGCCGGTTACGGTCGACCTGAAAAACTATTTTGTACAGGCTGAAAACGCGGCCCCAACCAAATACGCCGATAACCAGCAGCAATGCGAGGGTATCAGCTACTCTTACACTTTTACCCGTACGCCATTTACCATTACAGGCAGCAATAATGTGGTTAACCTTAAATTTGTGGGCGCTTATGGCTTTACCGCCTCTTATTGCGCTAAGTGCGCAACATTACTGGGCTTAGCGCCACGGTGTTTGGTGCCTACCATATCCGCGCAATGCGGTTGGGGTAACGAGCCGCCGCGCAGGATGGAAATATCTTATCAATCCACAGTCAGCGTTACGCCCGATTTTCATTTGCAATCCAAAACGGTTTTATACCCGGCCCCCAACCCTATCGACCGGTGCAACGTGTTTATGGGAAACATTGACGTTACCGACAAACTGATACAATACATCAGCAACCCGTTAAATGACCTTGGCAAACAGGTTGACGCGAAGATAGCGGCCTACAATGTTAAGCCCATGATAGAGCAGCTATGGAAAAACCTGGCTTCCGAAACCAAAATCGGCGATGTAGGCTACCTATCCATCAACCCGCAAACGGTGAGGCTGAGCAGCTTTAACTTAAGCGGCTCATTGCTTAACTTCTCTGTGGGCCTGTCGGCAAAGCCGGTGGTAACAACGGTAAGTACGCCGCCACCGCCAAAACCATTGCCTAATTTAACCACCTATACGCCCGCAAACGGCTTTAGTATCTATTTGGACCTGTTGGAGAATTACGACCACCTTACCAATATGGTAAACCAGCAGGTGGTAGGCCAAAAAGCCGATGTGGCCGGAAAGGAGTTTATTGTTGACAATACCAAAGTGTACGGCATCGGCAAGCAGATAGTAATGCAGGTTGATTTTAAAGGATCAAACACAGGCACCATTTACCTGGTGGGTACGCCAACCTATAACACCGTTACCCACGAGCTAAGCTTCCCCGATCTCACCTTCGACCTGCAAACCAAAGCATGGATGCTTAAAGTAGCCAAATGGATGTTCGACAAAAAGATAACCGACATGATACGCCAAAAGGCTGCCTATAACTTTACCCAGTTTATTAAAGACAGCAAAACCCGCCTGCAAACCGAACTAAGCCGCGATATGGGCAACGGCATCCGTTCAGACGTAGCCATCCAGGAACTGGATATCCAGGACATTTACCCAACCGGCGAAAAGCTCATCATCCGCACTTTGTCTACCGGGCAAATTAAGGTAAAAGTGGTGATGTAAAATGTGCCGGGGTGTTCCAACTTGTGGGAATCCAGAAGCTGGAACACCTGGAACGCTTGGAACACCTGGAACACCCCGGCAGTACTGACAAAACAGTGTCACCACTTTATTGAATCCTGTTTTTTATATTTGTAATATAAATTATCTTCGCATCGCTACCGCAATGCGTCCCGCTTGTGGCAGCCTTGCGGGCTGGTAGACGATCAGCTACCGATAAACCAATCACTAATCTTTAATCTCCAATTAACTAATCTTCAATTCCCATGCCCTCCAATCGCACCCCCATCCCTCAATTCGTCCGTGACGACGATGACTACTTACCAAAAAAACCCGATCCCCTCAAAACCCTGTTTACCACTATGGGTGCGTATGAGTGGCTGCGCAGCGGGCGCGACGACCCCAACCCAAAAATGCTTTTCGGCGAGTTTTGGTACGAAAACGAACTGGCTATCCTGTTTGCCGATACCAATGTAGGCAAATCCGTACTGGCCGTGCAAATTGGCAACAGCCTGGCCGCCAACCTGCCCATAAGCAGGTTTAAAATTGAAGCCCCGCAACTCAAGGTAGCCTATATCGATTTCGAGTTGTCGGCCCGGCAGTTCAGGCAGCGCTATACCCACGATAGCACCGGCGAAGATTTCGACTTTGCTATCGGCTTTTACAGGTCGGGCTTTAACCCCTCTGCCGAAATGCCGGCTGCGTATGCCTCGTTCGACGATTATATCAGCGCCGCTATTGAATATCATGTAAAATCGCTGCAGGCCAAAGTGCTTATCATTGATAACATTACCTGCCTGCGCGGTGGCGCCCAAAACACTGCGAACGCGCTGGCTATCATGAAGAATTTAAAGGCGCTGAAAACCAAACTAAAAATATCCATCCTGGTGCTGGCGCATACGCCCAAGCGCAACCCCACAAAACCCATCACGCGTAATGATTTGCAGGGCAGCAAAATGCTCATCAATTTTGCCGACAGCGCCTTTGCCCTGGGCGAAAGCCATAAAGAGCCCAACTTGCGCTATTTGAAACAGGTAAAACAACGCGCTACACAGTTGGTTTATGGCGAAGATAATGTATGCCTTTGCCGCATTACCAAACCAGCCAACGGACTGCAATTTGAATTTGAAGGCACTGCCTTTGAGCGCGAACACCTGCGCAGCCAAGCCTTTAACGATAAAGAATTGCTAACCACCCAAATAACCGACCTCGCCGCGCAAGGCCTTAGCCAGCGCCAAATAAGCGCCAAACTTAATGTTGGTTTGGGGACTGTGAATAGGGTGGTGAATAAGGGGGAGATTAGGTTGCCTATGCCTGACCCAACCTAAGCCACTTTGTCATTGGGCGATAGCGCGGCAATCTCTGCACATGCTAATCAAATACTCTGAATTGTAAGTCATTGCATCGATGTTATTGTCAATAACTATAAAAGAAAAATAATTTTTCAATACCTTTATTTAAATACAGTTGCTAATAACAAAAAAAATGCTAAATTGCTAACAACAGTTGAACTAAATATGCAAATGAAGATTTTTGATTTCGAACAAGAAAAAGTAGGACAAGAAAGTGAAGAGGATATATTAGGTGTAGAAAAAGACACATTACGCGAAGCTGTATTGTGGGGAACCGATTGGACAACAGAAACAGTAGTAGCACAATTAAAAAAAAAGAATATTGAATTATCCCCAAGTTTTCAAAGAAGAGATGCATGGGGCGAGGATAGGAAAAGCAGTTTTATAGAATCTATTATTCTTGGATTACCAATACCGCAAATAATTTTAGCTGAAAGAAAAGACAAAAAGGGTTCATATTTGGTAATCGATGGCAAACAACGTTTATTGAGTATAAGACAATTTTGTGTTACTGATACAAATGAAGATTTTTCAGGGTTAAGATTAAAAGGGCTGCGCATTTTGAAATTCTTAAATGGTAAAACATACAATGATTTGATTAGTGATCCGGATTTATCAGAATATTATTCGGCTTTTGAGAATCAATCAATAAGGACAGTTATGATAAAAAACTGGCCAGACCAAAGCTTTTTATACACAGTATTTCTTCGGTTAAATACCGGAAGTTTACAGCTATCTCCGCAGGAATTACGACAAGCACTAATACCAGGTCCTTTTATTTCTTTTGCCGATGATTTTTCAATTAATAGTACAGAAATTAAGCAGGTTCTTAATCTACAAAAGCCCGATTATAGAATGAGAGATGTTGAAATAGTCGTAAGATTTTTTGCTTTTAAAAATTTCATTCAAAATTATGATGGGAAATTAAAGGAGTTCTTAGATATGGCTTGCATGTCTTTAAATAGCAATTGGGATACAAATAGTACCGAGATAATTTCAATGGCTGAAAGCTTAAATAATGCTATAAGAACAACATATGCTATTTTCGAAAATGACGCTTTTAACAAATACGGTGATGGGGCATTTACAAATATATTTAATAGACCTGTTTATGATATAATGACATATTATTTTTCTGATAAAAAAATAAGTGATAGTGCATTGCAAAAAAGCACTGAAATTAAAGCAGCTTTTATTAAATTGTGTACTTCTGACAATGATTTTCTAAGAAGTTTAGAAACATCTACAAAAAACATCGATCCTACAGCAAAAAGATTTGGCGAGTGGGGTAATGCTCTAAAAACTATTACTGGTTTGGACTTTAAAATTCCTACAAGGGGTAGGATTGGTCTTGAGCTAACCTAATGGCAAATTCTTTAAGATATGATCAATTAGAGGTTCGATTAAAAGAACTTGAAATTAATCTATTACCTCCGACGAATGCCACAGGCAATTATTCCAACGCGGAAATTGACCTAACAAGAGCTTTTTGTTTGTTGTCTCATGCAGAGTTTGAAACTTATCTTGAAGATATTTTGAAGGAAATTGTAAGACACTCTTTCAATGAATGGAAAGCCGACTCTACTAAAATCTCACCTCTACTTTTTAATTTAGTTTGTAATTATAAATTAAAAAAAGACGTAAAAGAGAATGCTGAAACGTTAATACATCAAGCTGTAAAAAACATAGAAGAAGTTGTCGAAAAAAATCATGGAATTAAAACACATAATATTGAAGGCCTTTTCAAACCTATAGGTTATTCGATAGATGAAACTTTAGTTACTGTGTTACATAATTATGGGAAGACCAGGGGAGATATTGCACACACATCTTTTAAAACACAGCAACTTCTTGATCCAGTAACTGAGAAAAATAATGTGACCCAAATAAAAGATGAATTAAAAAAATTTGATGATGATTTTTTCAAACAAAAAGGCAACATTCCTCTATTAGGTCATGGTGGATTTTTGAATTGGATAAAGATTAAAAGACTTCAAATAACACAATTATTCAAGACATAAAACAAAGTCATATTATGTACAAAGGTTGCAACCTTGTACACTTGTATTGTACCGGTCTTGCGAGATATTAAGCCCCTACTCTGCAAAGCGTACTCGTGCGTTGAAGATATCTGACAATAAACCTATCGTCAAAATTTTCTGACAATAGTCTTATTGGCAAAATACCTTTGCCGTTTTCCCTCCCATCATAAACTTGCCGCTTACACAATACAAACCTGTCGTGTTTAGATTGCCACGTCACCAACGAGTATTAGATAGCGACATAACACCGTTTTTTATTTTAAATTAATTTTCATATTTATATTAGTAAAAGCTAACTTTATAAAACTAAACTTTAAAAAAATGAAAAAATTATTGTTAATATGCTGCATCTTGATTGGTATCAGCACAATTAGCCGCGCCCAGGGCGGCGGCGGGAGAACTGCGCAAACTGCTGAACAACAAGTTGAAAGATTAAAAGCCCCTTTAGGCCTTACCGATGAACAAACAGTTAAAATTAGGGCTATTTACGTAGCGCAAACTGCCAGTAGGGATAGCTTAGAAAGAGCCGGTGGAGATAGAAGTGCGATGAGACCATTAATGATGTCAGTCACTGCAAAAATTAAAGCTGTTTTAACTCCAGAGCAGGCCGACAAATTTGACAAGCTGGGTGTTGGCGGCGGCGCCCGTCCCTATCAAGGCGGTGCCGGAGGCGGCGGCGGTACCCCTCCCCCACCCAAACGGTGATTAAAAAATGAATAAGAAACAGTGCGAAAGTCGTTTTTTTGCCCAAAACGACTTTCACTACCGATCTTATAAAGCGAACATTGGTTAATCGTTGCCAATTCCTAAACGTTTGAAGTAATGTAGGATGAAGTCACTGATGGAAAAATACTGTACCTGAACATGTTTTTATGTCGTGGGCTTGCCATTGAAGGTATCATTGCAAATTTATTTGGAGAAATATATATTATTGAAAAAGTCAAGTTTCAGCACAAGTTTATAATGAAAAGACATTTATAAAAGCCATAATATTATTCAATGGAGCCCTCAATCAATGATGAAATTCACCCAATAAAAGTTCAAGGACTAGACCTTACACTTGATGAAAATGTTCAAAAATTATGTGACACATATAATCAATCGTCCGGTGCTACCAGAAGTGTCTTGTATATCGCCCTTATCGTATGTGTTGTTGCATTATTAGCAGTATTTAATAACAACTGGGCTTTTAATTGGGTGGAAGATAAACAGATAGATGCAATAAACAGTCTCCGCGAGTTAAATGTAACTAAAAATTTATTAGCAAAAGATTCGATTAAAAATAAAGATACGCTACGGAAAACAAACGATAGGATAGTTTATTACAAAAACTATCAAAGTATATTACTTCATTCTTATGTTGAAAACAATGATACTCTTCATATTTCATTAATTGGAATTAATATTGACAACAATGACCTATCGCCACTTTTTGGGCTTTTCTTGATGGTGCTTTTATTTATACTCCGATTTACACTAATTCGGGAAAACAATAATTTGAGGATTTCACTCATAGCTATTTCCGAGCGATATCCCTTTTCGGCTAACTACCGTATATTAAAGAAAAACTATGAAGATCAATATGGTAAAAAGGATTACAGTAAAAATTATTGGGATAAAGTAATAAAGGAAATCAATTTTTTGCGACGGCGATATCATTATAACTTTTTATCTATGAATGAAGTTTTTAATCTTCCATATTTAGATTCAGCTAACAATGAATTACAAAAAAAAGCAATTGGAAAAGTAATTAATAAACAACTGTTCTATTTTTTTATGATTATCTATTCGTACATTTTATTAAATGATTTTTGTACGATAGGAAAAGGTATTCAACTTAATCCTTATCATACAATTTTTATTTTCACATTAAGCATCACGTTTTATTTATTTTCCTTTAGTTTCTGTGATAAGTGTGTTATACAAAAAAAACATATAAATATCCTTTTTGAAAGTTTTAGAAATAATGACTATTCATATGACTTAGCTAAAGATGTAGTTCCAAAAAAACTTTCTTTTGTCTATCCAATTATATTTCTTCTATCGACTATTGTGCTGAGTATAATATTGGTTAAAGTATTCCCTAATACACATTTAAAAGGTCTAATTGATGAGATAATATATCCCAAACCTGTCCCGAAATATAGCAGAGGTTTTTAGTGCTTCGCAGTAACCCCGAATCTGGCGTGAGAATCCGTGTCGGTAATAGTCGGGGCTTCCGATCTCGCGTGAGTATTAAGCGCGGGCCTTTGCAAGGCCTACTCGTGCGTTCAAAACAAACACCGTCACATCAATTGCCGGCTCAAACCAGCAAAATACTATCTTTTTTGTATGTTGGAACCAGCAAAATCTCATGCCTTTTGTATGTTGGAACCAGCAAAAAGTAAATTTGACGAAATCGTCAGCAGAACAGCTTCGGCCAAAATAATTAATCCCCCATCTTCCCAATCACCCTATCCTGTAACCCCGCAAACAAAAATACCATACAACTTGCGCCGATAATGGCGAAAAGCATATCCGATTGTGTATCCCAAACATCGCCCTGTGTACCCAAAAACGAATCGCCGGACGAGCCGGAAGTAACCGAAACAAACCACTCTAACAGTTCATACAACAAACTGATGGTGCCGCAAACGCAGATGGTTAAAACCGGTATCCAGTTTTTCCGCCGGATAACATCCAAACGGATAAACAGTTCCCTGGTGATCATAGCGGGCACAAACCCCTGCATAAAATGGCCCACCTTATCATAATTATTGCGCGTCTGGTGAAACACATCCCTCACCCAGTTAAACGCCGGTACCATAGCATAAGTATAATGCCCGCCGATAAATAAAACCCAGCAATGAAGCAATATCATTACATAGGTTAATGTGGTAAACTTAAACTGTTTATAGGTAATTGCCAGTACAATGAAACCTATCATTGCCGGGAAAACTTCCAGTATCCAGGTAAAGTAATCGTGCGGGTTAATGGCCGATACGATCAGTCCGGCAAAGAACAGGAAAACTAATAGGGCGTGTTTTTTCATAATCTAAGGTAGGGAATTAAAATATCAAAACACGGATTGGTTTAATTAGTCCGGGCAAACCTGATCAAGAGTTTAATATCACCTCCGTCCGCCGTTTTTACAGCAATTAAGTATTTTTTCCTCGCCTCACCCGGCCTTACCAAGCCCGAACTTCCCCACGAATAAACAGGCATGGCAAAAAGCTGATCAATAATAATATCGGCTATTAACCTGGAATGTCTGCCGTTGCCATTGGCAAAACAATGGATAGATACAATACGGTGCTTAAACCGGATAGCAATTTCATCGGGCTGATAAGTTTCGTTAGCGATCCAAAATTTACAGTCATCCAATAATTTTCTTAACTCCTGCCCGATATATAACCGGTCAACGCCCATATTTTTGTTTGTATTCCTGAATGTCCCGGCCCATTTCCATACGTCGTTAAACATCCTTTTATGCAGATCTTTTATAAACTCTTCCGATAGTATCTTCTCCTTTTTAAACTTCCGTTTTAATGTCCATTCAATTGCTTTTTCAATATTCAGTTGTTCAAATTCATTCAGTTCGCCCCTGGTGGTAATGGCTGAAATAAGCAGCCCGTCTTTTTCTTCTTCATCCAAAGGGGTTTGCCCATCCTGGTATGCAAAGTCTATTCCCATATATATTTAGGCAATGCGTCTTTTATTTCGTCTGCCTTTTCCCTGATGGCTTTTTCAATTCGCTCGGGCGAGTTTTCCTGGTCCTCAAGTTTCATTGATTGCGATGTCCTTAAAACTATTTCTTTGGCCAGCATAAACGACCGCCTTTCGACCATTTTTTCAATAGAGCCGTCTACCGGGATAAATCCGTAAACAAGTTTCATGTTCATGGCTTGTGCCGCTTCACGCAAACGGTTGATTGTAATAGTGCCCGCAACCTCACGCATTTCAACATCTTTCGCACTTTGCGCGGTAATATGTAAACGTGTGCCTAATTGCTGCAATGTCATATTTAAAGATACTCTTACTGTATTTAACCACCCTTTTGCCGGAATAACCATATTCTCCGCAGGTTTAAAAACAGTTAGTTTTCGGTCGGCCTGCTCAATCAACAAATGTTGTTTTTTATCTTTCATCAGCTTATAGTATTAAAATATATATTCAAAATTAATACTATAATATTAAAAATACAAATATATTTAAAGTCACAGTATTAAATATTAATTCGGGCAGCCTTTATCCCTAATCAAATACTCCTTTTATTCAATGCCATTTTATTAATTTACATCACCCTTGTAACAAATTTTAAAAAGCGCTACCTATTGGGTATAAAACATTGGTTTACATCATGATTTTTAAACGTGGACGCTAACGAAACCCGCTTTCTGCAACTGATAGAAGAAAACAAGGGGATCCTTTATAAAATATGCAGGATATACCAGGACGACCCCGAAGACCGGAACGATCTGTTGCAGGAGATCATCCTGCAGTTGTGGCTGGCCTTTGGTTCGTTCAGAGGCGAAAGCAAGTTTAGCTCGTGGATGTACCGGGTGGCGTTAAATACAGCTATTGTATTCTTCAAAAAGCAACAACGCCGGCCCGACGACCAGCAATTACCCTATGGTTTTGAACAAGCCGAAGAACAATCACCCGCCGGGGAAAAAGAGGCCCAACTGGCTATATTTTACAAAGCTGTGCAGCAGTTAAGCAAAGTTGAGAAAGCATTGATATACCTGTATATGGAAAACCAGCCCTATGATGAAATTGCCGCCAACCTGGGAATTACACCGGTAAATGTACGAGTACGTGTTAACCGTATAAAAAACAAACTGAAAGAAATAATAAATAAAAATGAATTATGAATATTGACGATTTAAAAGATGCCTGGGGCAACGATGAGCCAAAAGGCATGCATTTGCCTGATAATACTGCGATGCTCGGGAAAACTTCTTCGGCCATTGAAAGGATACGCAAAAACATGAAAGCCGAGTTTATAGCCACACTCGTTTCGTATGGGATAATATTATTCTTTATGTTTGAGCGGCCGCAAATCTCCTTCCTGTTTAATTTATCCAGCATTTTGTTTTGCGTTATACTGATACTTAATTTTCATTATTTCGCGCGGTTTTATACTTTTTACAAATCCATTAACCGTTACGACCTGAGCATGCGCGAAAGTATCCGCAAAATAACTTACGAACTGGAACTGAACGCCGAAATTTATAAAACCTATAATTTTTCGGTAGCGCCATTGGCTGTTTTAATAACCCTTACGCTAACATGCAGCCCGAAAACCGCCGGTTATATGGAGCATATTTTAGACGGCAATACTTTTATTTCGCCGGGGACCATGCTGCTGGTATTTTCAGTGATATTGATTAGTTTTATAATCACATATGCTTGTATCGGCCTGCATGTGCGCCATCAATTTGGCAAATACATTACCGCGCTTAAACAGGTAATGAATGATTTGGGCGATGAGGGTTAAGGGGTGCCTTAAAATAATAAGTACAGATTTAGGAGGCACCTACGGAGCCTAATTTATTCGTTCATTAGTTCTATAAACACGCGACTCCTCTGGAGTCAAAAGCTATAGAAACAACTGGCTCCAGCGGAGCCCCGTGTTTATAGAAAACAAAAATCACAGAGTTATAGGCTCCATAGGTGCCTCCCCTGATAAATATTTCTTTCCCGCTATTTTAATGCGTCCGTCCTGGAAATGGCCCTCTGTTTAAGCGGTGAATTAAAAAATATCCCTACCTTAACCCCGCATACAAAAGTCCATACCAATGAGTATTTATATACTTGTCCTGCTGTTTTTTACCTCGATGCTTGGGGGCGCTATTAATGCTGTTGCCGGTGGCGGCAGCTTTTTTACTTTCCCCACACTTATTTTTGCAGGTGTGCCCATTATTAAGGCAAACGCTACCAGCACCGTCGCGCTATGGCCCGGATCGATAGCGAGTACTGTTGCTTATAAAAAACAGTTAAGTATTGAAAAGGATGTTTTAATAAAATTCGGCCTGGTGAGCATTACAGGCAGCATTATTGGTACCTGGCTGTTATTATGTACCCCATCCGATACCTTAAAGCTTCTTCTCCCCTATTTATTGCTGGTTTCAACGCTGATACTGTTTTTTAAAAATAAAATAGCTAAGAGCAAATTGTCAAAAGGCATTTCATCAAGGTTTTACCTGGTATTGCTGCTCCAGTTTATCATCGCCATTTACGGCGGATATTTTGGCGGGGGCATAGGCATTTTAATGCTGGCAACCTTTAACCTGATGGGGTTTTCAAACATGGTACAAATGAATGCCCTGAAAACATTGCTGGCTACCATGATCAACGGCGCGGCCGTGATTGTTTTTACCGTCACTTCGCAAGTGGTTTGGCATATTGCTATAGTGATGCTAATTGGCGGTTCAATAGGCGGGTATTTTGGCGCGCATATCGGCAAATCAATTTCGCCGGTAATATTAAACCGTTTTGTAGTTATTACAGGCTTTCTTTTAACCGTATGGTTCTTTTTTAAGGCCTATCAATAAAAACTCCGTGTTTCTCTGTGCTGCCTTTGTTTCCTCTGTGGTTAAAAAACAGGAATCACAGAGGGCACGAAAGAAGCCGCAAAGGGCACTGAGGCCGGTGCTGTTTTCTATTTTTCTATTAGATATGGTTTGGATTTCACCTCTATAAAATATTTTGCGTTTTATACCTAAAATTCAAAATATCGTTTATACTTGTAATGCTGTTTTTATAGCGGTGCCAATAAAAAATGAAGATCGTAGTACTGGACGGTTACGCCCTGAACCCCGGAGATATTAGCTGGGATGGCTTAAAAAAATTAGGCGAAGTCGACCTGTATGACAGGACAATGCCCGACCAGTTATTAGAACGTTCAAAAGGCGCTAACGTTTTACTTTCCAACAAAACGCCCATCAGCGGGGCGGTTATTAACCAGCTTCCCGGCTTAAAATATATTGGCGTATTAGCCACAGGCTATAATATAATTGATGTGGAAGCGGCGAAAAAAAGGGGCATTATAGTTGCTAATGTGCCCGGCTACGGAACTGCATCTGTAGTACAGCTAACATTCGCCTTGTTGCTTGAGCTTACGCAACGCGTGCAACGGCACAGTGATTCGGTTATGAACGGCGATTGGGCACGGTCGGCCGATTTTTCTTACTGGAACTACCCTTTGGTTGAACTTGCGGGGAAAACCATCGGCATCATCGGTTTTGGTAATATCGGGCAAAAAGTTGGCGATGTAGCCACGGCTTTTGCCATGAACATCATCGGCAACAGCCGCACACGCACAGACCAGTCGGCGCGGAAAAATTTCAGGTGGGCGGATATTCCCGAACTACTGGAACAGTCCGACGTGGTAAGTATCCATTGCCCGCTGTTTCCTGAAACTAAAGGGCTGATCAATGCCGAAAATTTAAAGCGGATGAAAAGCTCGGCCTACCTGCTGAATACTTCACGCGGGCAAATAGTTGTAGACCAGGATTTGGCCGATGCGTTAAACAACGGCGTAATTGCAGGGGCGGGCATAGATGTTTTATCCGTTGAACCACCGGCTGCGGATAATCCACTTTTTAAAGCAAAAAATTGTATTATTACCCCACATATAGCCTGGGCAACTAAGGAAGCGCGGGTTAGGCTGATGGATAGCGTGGTAACAAACTTATCGGCATTTCTTAACGGGAGCCCGGTAAATGTAGTGAATAAGTAACGGGATGTGTGCTGCGGACGGAGCAGGAATTTTGAAATACAGAACCAATATTAACCTTTTATAAATATTTGTATGGAAACTACCTGGCTACAAAATTATGATCCGCTGCACAATATCTTTTTATCAACCTTAGTTGCAGCGCTTCCAATTATCCTGCTGCTAAGTATGATCGCTATTTTTAGCGTCCGCATACATTTTGCCGCCGTGTTGGGTTTGGCGGCTGCATTTTTAGTCGCGATTTTGATGTACCGTATGCCCGTTAAAATTGCTGCCGCTACAACAATTTTTGGTGCGTTTAATGGCTTGTTCCCCATTGGCTGGATCATTCTTAACCTCATTTTTCTGTACCAGTTAACGGTAAATAAAGGGTTGTTTGCCATTATCCGTCAAAACCTGGCGGCCATCGCCCCCGACCCGCGCATACAGGTAATTTTGATCGCCTTTTCATTCGGGGCTTTTTTTGAAGGTGCCGCTGGCTTTGGTACACCGGTTGCCATTACCGCTGCAATTTTAATACAGCTTCGTTTTAAGCCGCTTGCGGCTTGCGGCCTGTCGCTTATTGCCAATACCGCTCCGGTAGCTTTCGGGGCGTTGGGAACGCCTGTAGTGGCACTATCTTCGGTAACCGGGATAGATTTAATGCACCTTTCCGCTATGATAGGTCGGCAGTTGCCGCTATTTTCATTTATCGTTCCGTTTTGGGTTGTTTGGGCTATGTCGGGCTTTCGTGGCATGCTGGGGGTTTGGCCTGCGGCATTTGTCGCCGGGTTGTTTTTTGCCGTTCCCCAGTTTCTAATTTCAAATTTTCACGGCCCCTGGCTGGTTGATATTGTCGCGTCTATTTCCTCTATGATCGCTGTTATCATATTACTCAAATTCTGGCAGCCAAAAACCATTTGGAAATTACCCGAGATTGATGGCAGCATTGATATGGAACCAGCACCCAGTTCAATCACCGGTAAAAAAATGATACAGGCCTGGTTGCCCTGGATTTTGCTCACACTCTTTATTTTTAGCTGGGGCCTGCCCGCTGTTAAGGGCGCACTCAACAAAATTTCGGCCCCCGAATATAAATTCGCGTACCTGCATAACGCGGTATCGCGCACACCGCCTATCGTCCCGGCAGCCACTTTAGCGCATCCCATTAAGCCCGAGGAAGCGATATTTAAATTAAACTACCTTTCGGCAACCGGCAGCGGGATATTGCTGGCAGCTATTATCGCCAGCTTTATCATGGGTTATTCTATAAAAGAAACATTGAAGATATATATGCAAACCGTGTGGCGTGTCCGTTTTTCATTGATCACTATCGCCGCGATGCTGGCGCTGGGCTATGTCACCAAATATTCCGGCGGCGATGCCACGCTGGGTCTCGCGCTGGCGCGGACTGGTGTGATGTATCCATTTTTTGGTACCATGTTAGGATGGCTGGGTGTAGCCCTCACCGGGTCTGATACATCGTCAAACGTGCTGTTCGGCAGCCTGCAGGTCATCACCGCAAAGCAAACACATGTAAGCCCCATTTTAATGGCGGCGGCCAATAGTTCAGGCGGCGTAATGGGTAAAATGGTAGATGCGCAAAGTATAGTTGTTGCCAGTACCGCTACCAACTGGTACGGGCACGAAGGCAGCATATTGCGTTATGTGTTTTTCCATAGCCTGGTTTTGGCAGCGCTCGTTGGTTTATTGGTTACATTGCAGGCGTATGTTATGCCGTTTATGGATTTGGTGGTGAAATAACATTAAAATTAAAACAATGACGGTCGGCCTTTTTATACCCTGCTACGTAAATCAACTCTATCCCAACGCGGCGATAGCTACCTTACAGCTTTTGCAAAAATTGGGGGTGGATGTGGTATATCCGGCCAAACAAACCTGTTGCGGGCAACCTATGGCCAATTCGGGTTTTGAGCATCTTTCGCAGGGATGTGACGAGTTGTTTGTTGAGAATTTTTCGGGATTTGATTATATTGTTGCACCCTCGGCCAGTTGCGTGTTGCATATAAAAGACCATCTACATTCAGACACCGCGCCGGAAGAAGCACTGTTGATACGTGAACGGATATATGAACTGGTGGAGTTTATGACGGATATTTTAAAAGTGGACAAGCTACAAGCCCGTTTTCCGCATAAGGTAGGGATACACCAAAGCTGCCACGGTTTGCGCGGCTTGCACCTGGCCAAAATGAGCGAACTGGTTGGCCCGGCGTTTTCAAAACCCCAACAATTATTAAATATGGTGGAAGGCCTGGAATTAGTCACGCTTGACCGCCAGGATGAGTGCTGCGGGTTTGGCGGGACTTTTTGCGTTGCCGAAGAAGCCGTATCCGTAAAAATGGGCAAGGACAGGGTAACCGACCATACAAAAAATGGCGCTGAATATATTACCTCGCCCGACCTTTCCTGCCTGATGCACCTTGAGGGGATATTGCACCGCGATAATAACCCTATAAAGATCATACATATTGCAGAAATTTTAAACTCGGCGCTATGAAAGATACCGGAACAAAAAAACACGCCGCTTTGGCCGAAGCATTTATCCAGGACAGGGAAAAGGCCGACTGGCACGATGGCGCTTTATGGTGGATAAGGCAAAAGCGCGATATGCAGGCAAATGCCACGCCGCAATGGGAGGAACTGCGCGAGGCGGCATCGGCCATTAAAAGCAATGTCATCTCCAACCTGCACACTTACCTGCTGCAATTTGAAGCCAACCTTAAAAAGAACGGCGTTAACGTTTACTGGGCGGCAAATGCCGAAGAGCATAACCAGATCGTCTATTCTATCCTGAAAGCGAAAAATATAACCGAGATGGTTAAAAGTAAGTCGATGCTTACCGAAGAATGCAATTTAAACGAGTACCTGAACGAACGCGGTATTGATGTGATCAATTCCGACCTGGGCGAATATATCCAGCAAATTGATAACGAACCGCCCAGCCATATTGTACTGCCCTGCATCCACAAACGAAAAGAAGAAATAGGGGCCTTGTTCCATATTCACTTAGGTACAGAGGAAGGATTGTCAGACCCTACCGCCCTAACCCGTGTTGCCCGCAAACACCTGCGCCATGTGTTCCTTACCCGCCGCGCGGCGCTTACCGGCGCTAATTTCGCGGTAGCCGAAACCGGCGAATACGTGGTTTGTACCAACGAGGGCAATGCTGATATGGGTGCGCATTTATCCGAAGTGCAGATATGCTCGATGGGTTTGGAAAAGCTGGTGCCCGAAAAGAAACATTTGGGCGTTTTCCTGCGCCTGTTGGCCCGCAGCGCTACGGGGCAGCCCATTACCATCTATTCAAGTCACTACAAAAAGCCGCGGCCGGGGCAGGAAATGCACCTGGTTTTGGTGGATGCCGGGCGGAGCCGCTTATTAGGCCGCGAGGATTTTAGGGCTTCGCTTAAATGTATCAAATGCGGGGCCTGTATGAACACCTGCCCGGTTTACCGTAAAGGCAGCGGCTTAAGCTACCACAATACCATTACCGGCCCTATCGGCGCAATTTTAGCGCCCAACCTGGATATGGAAAAACATGCCGACCTGCCGTTTGCGTCCACCCTTTGCGGCTCATGTTCAAACGTTTGTCCGGTTAAAATAAACATTCACGACCAACTGTATAAATGGCGGCAGGTTGTGGTAAAAGAAGGCTATGTGGCCAATTCAAAAGCATTAAGCATGAAAGCAATGGCGTTTACATTAGCATCACCGACAGCCTACCAAGCCGCAGGCAAAACAGGCAGGTGGTTTTTAAACTATGCGCCGTTTGCCATTAACAATAAGTTTAACCCCTGGTATAAGCAGCGCGATATGCCCGATGGCCCCAAAGAATCATTCGGCGAATGGTATGCGAAAAATGGGGAGAAAAAAGAGGGATGATTTATTTAATGACACAAAGCAACTCCGTTGCCTGTGTCTTCACGGGCAACAAATAAACCAAAATTCAAACAATAAATGAACAGCAGGGAAGCCATACTACAAGCCGTTTTACATAACCAGCCCGAATCGACCCCGTTACCGGATATGGGCATTTTTAAAGTTGAGTTTGACGATATCGTTAAAAAATACATGGATGTGTTTACGTCTATTGATGGCAAAGTATATGCGGTAAAGGATTTGAATGAAATTAAAGCGTTGATCGATCAAAATTTTGATACCACCAAACGCTTAATAACAACCCTGCCCGAACTAACCGATATAGCCGAATTGTATTCAACTACGGCCACACCTCATTCATTTAATGATGTTGAACTGGCCATAATTAAGGCCCCATTAGCCGTTGCCGAAAACGGCGCGGTATGGCTGCCCGAGCAGGCAATGGGCCAACGCATTATACCCTATATCTGCCAGCATTTGGCGGTATTAATTGATGCAAACAATATTGTAGCCTCCATGCACGATGCATATACCCAAATAGGCATTAGCGACTATGGTTTTGGCGGTTTCATAGGCGGCCCATCCAAAACCGCCGATATTGAACAGGCATTGGTGCTGGGCGCGCATGGGCCATTGACGATGACGGTGTTTATAATTAATGCATAATTCCATGACTAACGATACCATCCAAATTAGAAACAACCTCCGCGAAATTTACAGCGACGTATACACCCCCGAAGTGCTCTCCGCCCTCTCAACTCTTGCCCCCTTTAATACCATCATTAAAGAAGTGATGGCCGACCGCATTAAAACCAGGGCGGAGCGTTCAGCAAACAACACCAGGATAACTTTCCTTGACCCTGAAAGCTATATCCCGCGTACCAATATAAAGGTACAGGATGCCCGCGATGGCAAATTTATAGGCTCGGTCATTCCGCACGACCTGCAACGGCAATGGATACAGGGTACAGGCCCTGCCGCCAAGCCAAACGCGCCGGTTGAAAACAGCATCCGTAACGTGGCCTATGCCCTGCTTTCGGGTGCAGACGGGTGGATGTTTGACGGCGAGGATGCGCTGGGACAAACGGGTACCATGTCGCTTGATAACCAGCGTAACCTTAAGCTGGCCATCCATAAAAACCCGGTATTTTTAAAAGCTGCCGAACAGGTCGCCGCCGAAATGAACCAATGGGCAATGGGCTTTTTAAAACCCTCCATCATTACCGACTGGCAGGAACAACTCAACTTCACCACAAAAATATTCCGTGCCCGCGGCCTGCACCTGGACGACCGCCATATCCGCGACGCAGACGGCGTAGCAATGGCTGCCTCCATTGTTGATATGACCTTATATGTTGTAAACAATTACGAGGCACTGCAAAAAGCAAGTTCATCAATTGTGTTATACCTGCCTAAAATACAAAAGGCCGGAGAGGCCGCCGTTTGGAACGAAATACTGACCGCGCTTGAAGGTCATTTGGGGTTGGAAGTTGGCGCAATTAAAGTGTATTTATTGGTCGAGCAGTTAGAGGCGACCTACCAGTTAATGGAAATAAGAGCAGTGCTGGGCAAACATTTTGTGGGCTACAATACCGGCCGCTGGGATTATATCAACAGCGTGGCCGACGCGATGGCATGGGATAAGAGCTTTATCAACCCCAATATCGAATCAGTAACCATGACCTACGGGTATATGCGTAATTATGAAGACAGGGTGCGCCAGGCCGTGAATACGCCTGACATGAATGGTAATTTTGCCTTATGGCAGGGTGGTATGGAGCCTAATATCCCGGTCGGCTCGGCAGAAGGCGTGGCAGCCAGCATGGAAAAAGCCATTGCCGGGGCGCAACGCGAGCAGCGCGAGGGCGCCAGCGGCAAATGGGTGGCACACTGGAAAATGGTAAACATCGTGCGTCCTGTTTGGGAAAACATTGGCGAACAAAACCAGTTGGGCCGCAAGTTCCCGCCGCTTACCTATACCCAGGCAGATGCGGATGGGCTGATATTGATAGAGCCTGCCCCTACTACCATCCGCGGGGCGCGTAACCTGTTAAGCGTGGCCATTCAATACGGCAATGCATTCGGACAGGGCATGCAGGCCGCCGCCCTAAAAGCTGCCGATTTTTTTGGTAATGATGATATCCTGTACCTGATGGAAGATATGGCAACCGGCGAGATAAGGTTAAGCATATTGTGGGAATGGCTGCATAAAAACGCCATCTTAACCGAAGATGATGAAACGACAGGAATAAAGGCCGGGGATGTTTTTACTTTACCACTTTATAAAAAGTTAGTTGAGGAAGAGTACGAAAAACTGCTAACGGCAAATAATAAAGACGTTTTTGATACCTCAAAAACCACCACCCTGCCCATAGGCCGCCAGATTGCCGATGTGTATGTACTTAGCGACGTAAAAATGCCCTGGTTTATCGACCTGTTGAATATCAACCTGAACAATAACCACCTTGAAACGGCTAAAAAACGCATCAAACTATATATGGATGCCTTTATGAATGGTGGGAGGCGTATTACGGAGAATTTGGACTTTGCGGGGTAACGGCAATCTAATTTACATATTATACTTATTCTGCATTAAGGTGGCTTGCATATAAAAGCAATTTAAATTAACTTTGTTTTTAACCAATAACGGAAGTATCTAAGGTAATTAAAGGCTATGACACAGGTAGTATTAAATATAAACAGCAAGAAAAAATGGAATGCCCTAAAAACCATTTTAGAAGTAATGAGTATAGATTATACCACACAGAACACGGCAGAAAAAATGAGTAAATTAGAACTCGAGTTATTGCATAGGGCCGAAAGTGATAAAGAGAGCGGCAGGGTGAGTTTCTATACAAACCATCGTGATATTTTAGGCAGATAATGATCGGTGAAGTTGTTTATACCGAGACCTATAGGATTACTTTAACCGCTGTTTTTGAAAATGTAGAAAAATCGCACTGAACTTCATCTGCCGAAAAACTATTAGACCGAATAGATGGCATTGTTGAAAAAATTATTATAAATCCATACCTCTATCAGGCAATTCCAGTTGATGAACGATTTCGCAGAGCTGTCATTTCCCGTCAATCTTCGTTGGTTTACGAAGTAACTGAAACAAAAATTATCCTATTGTATATTTTCGACAACAGGCAAGAACCATTTTGGACATAACAAACATCTATACATAAAAAAATTCGTGAAATTCGCCTTAATTTGTGAAAATTAGTGCTTTTTCAAATCATTTGGTAACATTATACTTACGTATACAATTATTAAAGATATTAACCGTTTGCTGTTAAATATTTCTAATTTGCTTTAAAATCAAAAACAGAAATGCAATCTTAGCGCCAAATATACCTGAATGAAATTTTGCAGACTGTTGCTTATTTACCTCTTCGTCTTTTTCTTGCCTGCCGGGCTTTTCGCGCAAAATCTTTTCTCAGAAAAAATGGATATCTGTACCAATACGGAGTACTGTATGGATTGCGGCAACCCCAAAGCTACTGTCAGCGCGTTTACACTGGAAGACATATCCTACCGTATCAACCGCAGATACAGCTTTAGCGGCAACTTTAGCGAGTTAATGTTCCAGGTTTTGGTTGATGATGATGGTTTTAGCTGTGTGTTGAGCTATAACGATCCTACAAAAAGCCAGTTAACCTGGGATTTGATAAGAGATTTGAACGGCTGCCTGTGGAAGCCCGCTAAGGTAGATGGTAAACCAGTACGCTCATCGGTAAATGTGGTATTTACGATTTCAAACGGTAAAATATCCGGCAAAATGAGAAGGATGGACCTGTCCGAGTTGACCCCTCCCGGCAATCCGACGATCTATAACAAACAATTTGCTTATTCCAATCCGTCACTGAATAATTATGATTTCACTGTCTGGACCAAATACAATTCTCCGCTCCCGGATAATATAAGTCAAAATTGCGCTGTAGATAAGAAAGATGTATTATGGTACCCTACAGCTAAGGGGCTGACCGTGTTTGATGGTAATAGTTTCGCTGCCATTAATGAAACCAACTCGCCGTTTACTTCCACAACCGTTGTACATGCCATAGCGGTGGATAAGGACAATAATACCTGGATGTATGCCAATAAGGCCATATATATGCATGATAATGCAGGCTGGAGGATATTTGACTCGGTAAATTTTAAAATATCGGGCGCGTACCGTATCATCGCTAACCCCACCGGCGAGCTTTTTTTCACCAACAGCAAGGGCCTGCTCATTGTGCGCGGTGATAAGTTAAGGCTGATAGACCAGCAGGTACTTGATCAGTTACCCTCAAACAATGTGTATTATGCCTATTACGATACCCAGCAACGCCTTTGGATAGGTACGTCGGGCGGCACTATCATGATCGATAAGAAACAAAAATCTATTCCATTTAACCGTTCTAATACGCCGCTGAATAATGTATGTATTACCAACGCTGTCGAGGATGAAAATGGCAACATATACTTCTCACTGCTTGACCCTAAAAACCCGCCCGGTGATATTGACGCGGAAGGCATTGCTGTGCTTACAAAAGATGGCAAATGGCTCCATTATAATGATAAAAATTCGGGTATGCCGTCAAATCATGTCAATAGCTTATTGTATGATAAGCTGGAGCATGTTTTATGGATAGGCACCCATGAATCGGGCCTGGTGAGGTTTGATTTAAAGGATGGCTGGGAAAATTATAATAACGTTAACTCGGGGGTACCCGGCTTTGACATCTATCAAATGGCCCAGGACTCAAAAGGCAATATCTATGCCGCTACTATTAATGGCTTGCTAAGGATCAGGAAGAAATAATAAGTCCAGCATCTTCTTATTATAATTTTATTTTTTGAAAACGGTATATTTAGTTAAAAATATCGTAGCTTTATCTTCCGTAACCAATAAAGCTCTTTCATTATGAAAATATTTGCTAAATTATTGCTGTCCGTTGTTGTAATAACAACGGCTACGTGCATTGCCAGCGCGCAACAAGTCCCTGTACAGGATGCCGTTTTACGCAGGGCTGACCAGAAAAAAAATGACGGCCAAAACCATTTTACACTGAACGGAAAAGTTCCGCAAGGCCTCAACGGGCAAAAAGCATTCCTGGTGATATACGGAAACTATTCGGATGACAAACGGGAAAAGTCGTATTCAGCCATAATTCATGACAACAGTTTTTCCTTCACCGGTGCAATGGAAAAACCCTCTGAATTAGCCACGATCAATATTTTTAATGAAAAAAATACACTTACCGGGCATTTGAATATAATTTTAGATGCTAAGGTTAACCAACTGGTTGCAACTGCTCCTGCCCCGCATGATAAATTTTTCAAAAACAAACTTTCACATGCAATCCTATTAAACTCAAAAGCCAATTATATCAAACATTTGATCGACAGTATGCAGGTTGCTGACAAAGGCGAAAATAATGCCGAACAAATGAGAATACTTGCCCAATATCCGGATGAATATTACAGCCTGCTGAGGTTATATCAAATTGCAAGTTCGCATGCGATGAAAGATGAACGCGAAGATATACCGCTAAAAATTTTCGGCTCCTTTAGTCCTGCTTTAAAGTCTTCCGCCCTGGGCAAGCAATTTTTTAAAGAGATTACGGCTGCAAGAAATGCGCGTGAATTATCAAGAACAGGTAGCCAGGTACCAGAATTTAGCATAAACACCGACAAAGGCCAACTTTTTAACACAGCCAGCCTTAAAGGCAGTCCTTACATCATCGGCTTTTCCGCCACCTGGTGCATGCCCTGCCAGTTTACACAGGTAAAGTTGCTGGCTTTATACCATAAATACAGGTCGGCTGGGTTAAAGGTAGTTTATTTCGACCTGGACAACAGCGCCAATACCTGGCATGAACATATTAAGAAAAACAAGCTCGACTGGATCAATTTATCCGAGCTTGCCAAAGCTGGTGAGGACAAAATATCAAAACAGTTTGACGTAAATGGAATTCCGTTATACATTCTTGTGGACAGGCAGGGTAAAATTGTTTATAACGCTGCCGAATTGAACGACTTTCGATCTGACCACCTGGAAGAATATATAAAGAAAGTGTTGTAGTTGCGGAACACCGGTTCAGTAAAGCACAGAAAAGTCTATATAGCTGAATGATTACCAGGTTTAAATAAATACCTTTCGATACTAACAAACAATATTGTTCGATACTAAAATACAATTTATGTTATTCAAGACCAAACCTCAAATTCTGCATTTTGTTGATGTTGCCAGGTGTGCACATACCTGTTAGACTGAGAATAAAATTAAAACCGTTGGGAGGCATAGCAGATTTGCCAATACCATTTAAAATCTTAAGATAACAGAACCTGTTAAACCATCGTATATCATGGTGAATTTATTTAAGAACGTCCTGCCTATTAACGCTAAATGGGGCTGTCCGCCAGCTTGCAGGTGTACACCTGCAAACGCACCATAAATCGTATAATTTAATGCAGTAATATGAATTTGAGCAAGATACATATTAGCCTGATGCTGCCCTCCCGCACCCGATATGGGCTTTTGGTCTATAATTGGTAGCCCTAATTGGGTTGCCAGCATATCATCTATACAACTTTCCCCAGCACCTGTATCAACAAGAGCATTTATATTGGTAATTCCGGGTGTTGGTTGGGTATTCCCGTATGTCCATTGACTATCAAATCCAATATTCACCAACAAGGTTGGCCCATACATAGTTAGCAAATCGCTTCCGGATGCTTCAGGTGAAGTAAAAAATCCGCAGTCTATTTCAGGCATTATGGGAAACTCTAAAAGCTACGGAAGCTGGTAATGTAATAGGAGGAGCACCTATTTGACGTATAAGATAAGGGCCTCTGCCGAAAAGTTTAACAGCATTTTCTGCGGCGTTTTCAAATCCATCATAAATGTTTATTGACTTTTGGTCGTGTATCAATATCCATTTACCAATGTTTGTCAATTCTAAATCCGATTTGATGGTATTGTAAAATTCAATATCCTTTTTAATGTCAGCCATATACAAATATACGAATTTTAATGCAAATGGTTTGTAAAATAAAACAAAAACCACTTGGAGGTTTCCTGCATTTCGTTGGTTTTATCAATACAACAGTTCAGAAGATTATTTTTTTTCACTCCTTTGAACGTCAATATGATACACTATTTTAAGTCACCATCCATTTTTAAATTCAAATCCTTTACAACCTGCTGTGCCGATGCTATCTGTTTATCTATTTTTGAGGTGCTGCCGCCAACATTAATATCTGTCATTTTGCCGATGGCATCAGTATACCACTTGGCCCATACATCAATTTTATGTTTTTCAACATCAGGGGCTGTGCCGTCTTTTATGGCTTGTGCGCTTAATTGAAATTCATCCTGCAGCCTGTCGGTCGCGTTTTTTTGCAATTCGTTAACCAGGAATAATGTTGTAGGTTCATTCGCCGCGGTTAAGGTATAGGCAGTAGCCAGCGCGCTTACCCCGCAATTTTTCATTTCCTCGGCCGAAACCATATCCAGCCTGTCGCCGTCGGTATGATAAAACTGGTCGGTAAAATGCCACATCAGCAAGCCCGGTATTTTTGCATTTAAAAATGGGGTATGGTCGCTGCCACCTTCAAACGGATTGCTTTTCACCACCCAGCCGTTATCTTTTCCCTGCTCATAGCAGCGGTCAAGCACCAGGTCATTAAAGTAGTGTGGCACCATTTGCGATTCAGTTAAAGGCCGTCCGCCCCATTCTGTATGATGGTCCTTGCCGCGTGTCCATATCGCCGATGGGTCCGGCATCTTCTCTATCAGGAAACTGCCGCCTGTTTTGCTGGCATCTTCGCCTACCATATCAAGGCTCATGCCCCATTTAATACCTTTGGCGCGTTCGGGGTTATCGGCAATATAATTCCTGGTCTGCTCAATTTCATTACCAAATATGAAAGTAATAGAACGTTTGGGGTCAAATTTTTTTGCCCGCACCAAATTGGCGGTAACCCTTGCCATTTCCGCCAGGGTGCCTACACCCGTAGCATTGTCATTAGCACCCGGCTCCTGCACATGTGCGCTAAATACAAAGCGTTCAAAAGGCGTAACCGTGCCTTTCACATTGGCTATCACCGTATATTCCTTAGCGCGATATATTTTTGAGGTGGTTTCTACATGTACCTTAACGGTTCCCTTTGCCAGCGCGGCCTTTAATCGTTCTTTAGCTGAATATGACAATAATATCCCGAACACCTGGCTGGTCGAATCCTGGTTGGATACACGGCTGAACTGTATGGAATTTACATTTTTTTCGGGCTGCGTATAGGCAGGCAACGAGTACCCGAACGCGCCCAGCGCGCCATTCTTTGCCGCAGCGGTATAAACCTGGCCTATGGGGCTTTCGCTAAAAAGTATTTTGCCTTTTAATTTATCCGGGGTAGCGCTTGCCATTTCGGCGCGGGTTAAGTAAACCACTTCGGCGGTAACACCGCCGGCAGGTGTACTGCCCGAAAATTGCGCTATCATATTAAAGTTGGTAGCAAAGGTTTCCAATGGGTTTTGCCCGCCCTCGATAGTTACAGTCGCGCTTACCGGGTCCCAGGTACGCACGAGCGCAGGGCGCGTTTCTACGCGGTAGGTTAGCGGGCCGTCATCATCGCCGTTTACCTGTTTTACATAGCCAGCTTGTTTTAACAAATTTTCTACATAAAAAATACTTTCATTATAACCTTTATTGCCAGGCCAGCGCCAGCGGCTTTCTACAAAACCTGTTGTTTTATAAGCATTAGCTTCAACAAATGCTTTCCGCAAAACGGGGTAATACCCGTCGATTGTTGAATTTTTTTGGGCACAGGCAATACCCGCACATAATGCAAGCATAGAAAATAAGAAAGTCTTTTTCATTATGATATTATATGGCAGCAAGTTAATGATTGGTGCGAAGAAAGCAAAAATAAGTTTGTTGCAAAAGGAGTGCGTAGCGGGCAGCAGTTTTCATCGTATATTTGTTCGCATGGATAAAAACAAACTGTATAAAAACCGATACGAATGCCTGATAAACCAATTATAGGTATAACCATGGGCGACCCTGCAAGCATAGGGCCTGAAATTGCTATAAAAGCGTTACTGAATAAAGATATATATACCATCTGCAAACCCTTGTTAGTTGGGGATGCAGTAGTATTTGAACATATTATTAAACGGTTGAACTTACCTGCATCGGTCAATATCATAAAAAATGTGGATGAGGCTAAATTCATTTTTGGCGAACCGGATGTACTCAACCTGCATGTTATGGATATAACGCAACTGGCATTTGGTGAAATATCTGCTCTGGCGGGCGAAGCTGCTTTTCAATCGGTAAAAAAAGTGATCGAATTGGCTATGGCGGGCGAGATAGACGCTACGGTTACGGGGCCTATCAATAAAAAATCGATAAACGAAGCCGGGCACCATTTTGCCGGGCATACAGAAATATATGCCGAATTGACCGGCACACGCAAATACGCGATGCTGCTGGTTGAGGATAAACTAAAAGTTATACATGTATCAACCCATGTATCGTTACGCCAGGCCTGCGACCTGGTAAAAAAAGACAGGATACTGGAAGTAATTGACCTTTTGCATAATGGCTTAATCAGCTTAGGCGAAACAAACCTTAAAATTGGCATTGCCGGGCTTAACCCCCATGCCGGCGACAGCGGCTTGTTTGGTACCGAGGATGATGAGGAAATCTTACCCGCCGTTGAAGAAGCCCGGCGCAGGGGTTTCGACGTAGAAGGCCCTGTACCGCCGGATACTTTGTTTGCAAAAGCGGCCACCGGCGCTTATGGCGGAGTGGTGGCTATGTACCACGACCAGGGGCATATACCGTTTAAGCTAACGGGCTTCCAATGGGATGCGGAAAAACAACAAATGAAAAGCGTAAAAGGCGTTAATATCACGATGGGGCTGCCTATCATCAGGACATCCGTAGATCATGGAACGGCTTTTGAAATAGCCGGAAAGGGGGTTGCCAGCGCCGATGCTATGGTATTGGCAATTGAATCGGCGGTGCAGTTAAGCAAATACAGGAAACAAACAGTTAGTTGATGATCGTTGTAATCGCGGATGATTTGACCGGTGCCGCCGAACTTGGCGGTTTGGGGTTGCGGCATGGTTTAACCGTTGAAATTGTTACGGATATTGATAAACCCTCCTCAAAAGACCTGTTGGTTATCGCTACAGATACCCGTTCGATGCCGCAACAGGAAGCGTTAGCGGTAATGGCCGGACTTACTGCAAAACTCACTTCGCTTAAACCCGGACTGATCTATAAAAAAGTTGATTCTGTACTTCGCGGGCATGTAATTGCCGAGTTGAATGTTCATTTAAAGGGGTTAGGGTTAAAAAGGGCTGTACTTGTTTCGGCAAACCCTGGCTTTGGTCGCACGATAGCCGATGGCCAATATTTTATTCATGGCCAGCCCATACATTTAACCAGCTTTGCCAACGACCCGGAATTTGCCATTACAAGCCCGTCCATTTATGATATGTTACGGGCAAACAGCAGCGATATTCATTTACAAACGGCTGATAAGGATCTGCCTGCAACCGGTATAATTGCCGGGGAATGTATCAATGACCATGACCTGGTATTATGGGCAAAAAAGGCGGATAAGGAAACCTTAATGGCTGGCGGGGCCGGACTATTCAATGCGCTGCTTGGTTCATTAAATTTAAATTTAAAGCCAATTGTTAGGCCGGGGGATAACAATATTAAGCTTAACCAGCCATCCTTATTTATTTGCGGCAGTACATTTGACAAAAGTAAAAACCTGGTTAAACAGGCACAAAACAATAACCACCCGGTAAGTTATATGCCCGCTGATATTGTTAAATTAGCCAGTCCACCCGAAAGCCTTTTTGAAGATTGGGCTGATGAAGTGGCCTCGCTAATAAACCTGCATCAAAAAGCTATTGTGGCTATTAACGATGATACAATTATTGGCCCGGCCCCGGTTGGGTTGCGCGAAAAGATGGCCCGTGTAGTTGAAAAAGTGTTTCAAAAGGTGGTAATAAGGGAACTTTTTATAGAGGGCGGCTCAACAGCCGCGGCTATTATAAAACAATTAAATTTTAGCCAATTTTACCCGGTAAACGAATTTAGCATGGGTGTGATAAGGATGAAAGTGGAAAATAAAGACGATCTCTTTTTAACCCTAAAGCCGGGAAGTTACGGCTGGCCTGAAGGAACGTGGAGTTTTTGAGTAAATCGAATAAACAATGCAAATAAAGACTTGGTTGATTCTTGGCTCTTGATTCTTATAATCAATTAATGTTTTACAATAAAACCAAATAAAGATGGATCTGCAACTTCAAGGCAAGGTAATTATAATAACAGGCGGCGCCAGGGGTATTGGTAAAGGTATTTCGGCCCTGCTTGCCAAAGAGGGCGCTACTGCCGTAATTGTCAGCCGTACCGAAGCCGAAAATTTAAAAACTTTAGCAGAAATTGAAAGCGCGGGCGGCAAGGGTTTTCAAATTGTGGCCAACCTAACCGAACCGGCGGCCTGCAAACAGGCTGTAGATGCGGTTATCGAAAAATTTGGAAGAATTGACGGCCTGGTAAACAATGCCGGTGAAAATGATGGTGTCGGCTTATTAAGCGGCGATTATGAGCAATTCATGAAGTCGCTGCATAAAAACCTCATCCATTATTATTTGATGGCGCATTACGCGCTGCCGGAATTGATCAGGTCAAAAGGCAGCATATTAAATATAAGTTCAAAAACCGCTGAAACCGGGCAGGGTAATACCTCCGCTTATGCGGCGGCCAACGGCGGCAGAAATGCTTTAACACGGGAATGGGCAGTAGAGTTGCTGCCTTATGGCATCAGGGTAAACAGCGTGGTAGTTGCAGAGTGCTGGACACCCCTGTATGAGCGCTGGATACAAACTGTAGATAACCCGGAGGAAAAACTAAAATCAATTACAAACAAGGTCCCTTTAGGTAAAAGAATGACCACGGTTGAAGAGATCGCAAATATGGCGGCGTTTTTATTGTCGCCGCTGTCAAGCCATACTACCGGGCAGTTAATTTATGTGGATGGCGGTTATACCCACCTGGACAGGGCTATTGAATAATGTTTGTTTGAAAATATATTGAACTGTAAGCTTAATATATTTTAGGTCGAAGTTGTAAACTTCGAGCAGGTAGGCTATATTAGTTGAAAGTATTATTCGATTACATGCGCCTAAAACAAAAGCTGCCGGTTAGTTATTTGCTCTTTACTTTTAATGGTCGTTTATCCAAAGGAGTTTTTTGGCTGGCATCCCTGTTTTATTGGTGCACTTTTTACGTGTTGTATAACTTGTTGTTTTTCGCTGCGGGCGAAAGTGCTACGTTTATAATATACCCTTTATTGTTCTGGATTATTACAGCTACCTCTATCAAGCGCCTTCACGACCAGAACTATTCGGGCTATTGGCTATTTACTGTTTTGATACCAGTGCTTGGACCGCTGTGGCTGATATGGCGATTAGGATTTAAAAAAGGCAATTATACCGCTAACCGCTATGGTTCGGTGCCCGGATCAGCGTCCGATTACTTAAAAAATGATGAAGGCAAGGAAATTCCGCACCTTAAAACCGATGAGCGTATAATTGACGACGTAACCCGGCTGAATCCGGTATTGGTTAGTAAAATAGTTCGTCCGACTTCGATTGAAGAGATATGCGAAATTATAAAAAAAACCAACGGACCTATTTCTGTAGGTGGAGGCCGTTTCAGTATGGGTGGTCAAACCGCCAGTCCGCATAGTTTACATATTGACATGCGCCAAATGAATAAAGTACTGGAATTTTCGGCAGCGGATAAGCGGGTCAAAGTGCAAACGGGTATCCGCTGGTGCGATATTCAGCAATATATTGATGAGCATAACCTGAGCATCAAGATCATGCAAACCTATGCCAACTTTACGGTAGGCGGGGCCTTAAGTGTAAACGCACATGGGCGGTACATGGGCATGGGGCCGGTGGTTTTATCGGTGGGCTCGATTGATGTAGTATTGGCTGATGGTTCGTTAGTGCATGCCACCCGTACAGAGAACAAAGAGGTGTTTTTTGGAGCGATAGGCGGTTATAATGGCATCGGCATTATCGTACAGGCAGAACTGGAATTAGCGGATAACCTGGCTATCAAACGCATCGATAAAAAGATGAAAGTGGAAGAGTATAAGGACTATTTCTTTAAAACCATTCGCGATAATGCTCATGTTGTTTTTCATAATGGCGATATCTATCCACCCAAATACAAACGCTTACGTGCTGTTAGCTGGATAGAAACCGATGAAAAACCAACTGTAAAAACCCGCCTGATGCCTTTAAAAGAATCTTATCCATTGGAAAGATATTTCCTGTGGGCATTTACCGAGCGGCCCTTAGGAAAACCTTACCGGGAATTTGTAATAGATCCTCTGCTATTTTGGGGTAAAAAAATACACTGGCGTAATTACGAAGCCGGTTACGATGTAGCCGAACTGGAGCCAAAATCAAGAATTAACAGCACCTACGTTTTACTGGAGTACTTTGTACCTGTTGACCGTTTTGAAGAATTTGAAAAGGCGATGGCCGAAATATTTATTCGCTTTAATGTGAATGTGCTGAATGTTTCCATCCGCCATACCAAAGCCGATCCGGGTACTTACCTGGCCTGGGCACGTGAAGAAGTATTCGCTTTTGTAGTTTACTACAAACAGCGAACGGATGCTGCCTCTAAACACGCAGTTGCAGTTTGGACACGAGAACTGGCCGATGCGGTGACTACAGTAAATGGTGCTTACTATTTGCCTTACCAGGTACACCCAACGGCAGCGCAGTTTCATAAAGCTTATCCCAATGCACAAAAATTATTTGATTTGAAAGCTAAACTCGATCCTGGTTATAAATTCAGGAACATATTTTGGGATACTTATTATAAATCATTAAAACCACAAAGCAATGGCTAATACCACGTCCGAATTTAAAGCTGTATTTAACGATACCAAATGGAGCGACGATTTTTACAGGTTCCTGCAAGTGATATTTCATTTATATCCTGAAGATAAATTTCATCAACTGATTAAAGAAGAAACCGCGGCAGGTAAAACTGATGAGCAGATTTACAAATCGATACAAAGCAAGTTGAAAAGCATCAAACCCTTTTTGTCGGAATTGACTTATGCTTTACCGGCGCTTAAAAAGCAGAAGAAAGAGATCACCCGGCAAACGCTGGAATTATTGGGCAATAGAATGCAGATCAACGGTTATGCGGAGATCGGTTCGACAGGCCGCTATATCAGTCAGCTACAAAAAGAAACTAAATTTACCGGGCCGATATACCTTATTAATGATTTGGCGCCTACCAACTCACCGGGAGATATTATGGAACGGGGGCAATTAGGCAAGCTGGGTACCTTTGTGGATATTAACGGTTATGCACCTATTGATGGTTCGGTTATTCCTGATGCCAATCTGGATTTAGTTACCTGTTATATTGGCCTGCACCATTGCCCTGTAGCAAAACTGGAGGGGTTTGTGAAATCTATTAACCGTATCCTCCGTCCTGGTGGCTCATTTGTTATTCGGGATCACAATGTAAAAACCCCCGAGATGGCCACTTTTGTTTCATTGGTTCATACGGTATTTAATGTGGGACTAAACGAGCCCTGGGAATTTGAAGCGAAAGACTTTAAGAATTTTAAACCTACAGATGAATGGGCGGCAATTATTGAGAAAGCAGGATTTAAAGATGCTGGTAAACAGATATTACAGGATAAAGATCCGTCTGATAATACATTGATGCTATTCACCAAAATATAAACATGAAAAGGCTAAGGTTACTGACGCTAATTTCACTGCTGCTGGCGATAGTGACATTTACTGTTAAAAACAGGAAACCGTACACTATTCCTGCCGGGAAAGGTTTGCTAATTGATAAGGCCTGGTTCATAACTAATCCGCATCCGCTCACGCCGCAAAAAGATATACGTCCGGCTGACCAAACTTTTCTAACTTATCCGGAATGGTTCCTGGTGTTTAGTCCGGCCGAACAGGCCGATTATTTTAAAGTCCGTACGTCTACTACGTTTCCATACCTAAAACATGTCGACCAGCTGTGGGGTGGCTATGGAGTAATGTATGATCAGGTAAAAGGCAATTTTCCATTTAATACCGGCTATCATGTGATGATCATGGTGATAGCCGGTAGCACCACCATAGAATATGGGGTCAAATCATTTTACGAAACCATAATTGGACGAACAACCGATACAAATCCTAACGAAGAAATGACTACCGAAGATAAATTCAACGCAGATTATGAGCATAGCTATGTGAAATTTATTGAGGCGTTGCCCTGGTATGAATATAATTTTAAGCATCAGCTTAAAACTTTGTGGGTCAACACACCATTTGCATTATCAGGCCCGCACCTGCTGCGCAAGCTGGAACGCAGGTATTACTTAACTACCGAATTA
>Ga0206841_1028_pt1 | contig 35014 bp, 35 predicted proteins | sample Alteio_BWOrgCont_25_FD_152851 | JGI IMG/M metagenome (GOLD analysis project Ga0206841, IMG submission 152851) | Enriched cells from forest soil in Barre Woods Harvard Forest LTER site, Petersham, Massachusetts, United States -... | ecosystem: Environmental > Terrestrial > Soil > Temperate forest >... | reverse complement strand
AAGGCCAAGGGTAAGTCAACCGGAAAAAACGAAAAATTCGTACGTTTATTTACCCTTTGGTTTTTGGCAGGAAACCCTTGAAGTGCATGCCGCCCAAGATAGCGTGTAATTTACTGTTTTCGCCAAGCGGCAGCACACATTGACGATATTTGATCGTACCGAGAAGGAAATTTTCAAATTCCCCCTCCTCCATCAATGGCTTATGCGAATCAAATATCTGCATGTGGTTGCGCAAAAAACTATCGATATTCGGGGATATGATGATGGGGTTTTCACCCTCTACCAGGCCATGGCGGTATGCATGTATAATGCTTTTTCCTATATAACTACTGTCGGGATCAGGGTTTCCTTTATCATCCAGCATTACTAGGAAACAGCTATCCCATAGATCGTGAAGATCTGCGGAATTTACATCCGACACGTGCGGCATAGAGCGATCTTTACGTATTTTTTCCCAATAGGAAAACATACGTAGCGTAATGCGGCGTTCTATGGACGGTGGTTCAGAATTCATTACACTCATCAATATCTAGGTTCCTGTCATATTACTATAATAATGACAAACAACAAACTGATTGTTATAAAGAAATTTAATAAAATACAGGTAAAATCTTAGCCATACCGGCCGGTGATGTAATCCTGTGTCTGCTGATTCTCGGGATTGGTGAAAATCTTACTCGTGGGGCCGGCTTCGATGACTTTTCCCATGTGGAAGAAGCAGGTTTGCTGGGATACGCGAGCGGCCTGCTGCATAGAGTGGGTCACGATGACGATGGTGAAGTTATTTTTGAGCTCCATGATGAGTTCTTCGATTTTGGCCGTCGCAATAGGGTCGAGCGCCGAACAGGGTTCATCCATCAGGATGATTTCAGGGTTTACGGCAATAGTGCGGGCGATGCAGAGGCGTTGCTGCTGGCCGCCCGATAAACTCGTACCGGGATCGTTCAGGCGGTCTTTTACTTCGTCGAAAAGGCCGGCGCTGATGAGGCTCTTCTCAACGATTTCGTCCATTTCATTTTTATTTTTGACCAAATGATGGATGCGTGGACCATACGCCACATTATCATAGATGGATTTAGGAAACGGGTTGGGTTTTTGAAACACCATGCCGATCCACGCGCGCAAATGCACCACGTCCTGATCGGGCGCGTTGATATTGATACCCCCTACCAGTATATTGCCGGTGATGCGGCAGCCTTCGATGGTATCGTTCATGCGATTCAGGCAGCGCAGGAATGTTGATTTTCCGCAACCCGACGGGCCGATCAGCGCGGTAACGCTATTGGCGGAAATTTCCATGTCAACGTCGAACAGCGCTTGTTTTGCGCCGTAAAAAACATTGACCTTTTTTGCCGAAATTTTACTCATCACCACCTGACTTCAAAACGTTTGCGAAGCGTAATCGCCAGCGCATTCATCGTCAGCAATAGCATGAGCAACACTAAAATACCAGCCGCAGTTTTTTCTGAAAATCCGGCTTCCGGACTACTCGCCCAGAGGTAAATCTGCACCGGCATAACCGTGGCGCTCGAGGTTACGCTCGTAGGAATATCGGCGACAAATGCGACCATGCCAATAAGGAGTAACGGCGCAGTTTCACCGATGGCGCGCGCCATGCCGAGGATCGTCCCGGTCATAATACCGGGCATCGATAATGGCAGCGTGTGATGCCAGACGACTTGCAGAGGCGTTGCGCCAAGCGCCAGCGCGGCGTCGCGGATGGAGCCGGGAATAGAGGCGAGTGCGACGCGCGTGGTGATGATGATAACGGGCAAGATCATCATCGCAAGCGTCATACCCCCCACCAGTGGCGACGATCGTGGAAATCCGAGCAAATTGATATAGACGGCAAGGCCCAAAAGACCGAACACGATGGAGGGAACTGCAGCGAGGTTATTAATATTGACTTCAATGATATCCACCCATTTTCCGGGCCGCCCGAACTCTTCGAGATAGACAGCTGTCATTACCCCCAGGGGGAATACGAGAGCTAGGCAAATCGCCAGTGTAAACGCTGAACCTACCATGGCTCCGAGAAATCCGGCATTCTCCGGCGAGCGTGAATCACCATGATTAAAAAGCGTCTGGTCGAATACGATGCGCTCAATGTCACGTTCCTTGAAACGCTTGAGCCAGGCGATTTGCTGATCGGTCAAATTGCGATCGGCTTCCGGCGTATTTTCCGAAATTCTGTCTTTGAAATACAGATCGGCATTACTTGACGCCGGAATCCATACATCTGCCGTTTTGGATAGCATTTCCGGATGATGATCGAGATACGATTTTAGCGTTACGCCAGCATTGCTGCTGACGAGCGCATACAATTCTCTGGTTTGCATAGGGTCGGTGACCTCAGGGAAAACCATACGCAGCGATGCTTTAACCAGCGGCGTATAAGCGGATGGTGAAAGCGACGATACATCCACATCTTTCGATAGACCAAGCGCTGCCGGATCGAACTGAATGGGCAGACTCATCTGCGTTTGCACGAAACCCTGATAGCCGCGCGCGATGAGGCTTCCTACCAGCAACACCAGCATCAGTACGGCAAGCGACAGCGCGCACTTGCCATAAAGACGGAAACGTTTTTCGGCGCGCAGCCGGCTTTTATGCCACTGAGGATCGCTTGCTTTAATGGTCATATTTTTATTCTGACTCCCTTAAAGATATGTTTTGCAGAATCAACGAACGGATAAAAAATAGAAGTGGTCAAATGTTCTAAATGCGGATGGTCGGCAATCCCGAATGCAACGCGTTCATCGTCCTTGGATGGCATGTAGAGCGTGCCGAACAGCCAATCGAATATCACCAGCGCACCGCCGAAATTTTTATCGAAATGCCGTTGGTTGGTTGAATGATGAATCTGATGATGTGCCGGGCTTAGAAAAATTTTACCCGCTAAACCCGTAAACGGAATCCATAGCTCGGAATGTTGCAAATGTCCGTAAAGCGCCATGTATGAAAGAAGAATCAGATTAATGCCGGCGGCGGCGGCAAGCGATATTTCCTGGCCATACGCATAATGTATAACACCATTTGCACCACCCAGAATGACGGCTACGATATTGAGAAATACCAGCGTATCGACGGGATGCACGCGGTAATTGGTGAAAGGGGTCAAAACCTTGGCGGAGTGATGCACCTTATGAAATTCCCACAAAAAAGGAATTTTGTGCGAAAGGTAATGATCGAGCCAATAGGCAAATTCATAGGCGATATACAAAACCAGTGTTGTGATAGCGATATAATACGGACCGGAATACGCCACCTGATTGCGTGTACCGAAAATAGCGCCGAGCCGCACATAGACCAGATCGCTGATTTCCATATCGGCAAAGGCAAGATAAGAAAAAATTCCGGAAAAGACGAACGATGCGGCAATCACATATTTAAAATCGAGTAATACGCTCGGACTAAGCCATATTTTTGGAGCAAACAACACTCGCAGCACGGTACGCAATTTTGTTTTTTTGCGGCGTTTTATGAATAGGAATACCATGGCAACCAGTAAAGGCGCCAGAAACGTGAGCGCGGAAGTGACGGAACCGAATAATGCAAATTTAGTAAACATATCAATCCATGCTACTCATATTTTTCCCGGCATCTTCTGACCGTAATCAGCGCCACGATATTAAGCACGAGCGTGACGCAAAAAAGCGTGAGGCCGAGCGCGAATGCGGCCAAGGTTTTTGGGCTGTTAAATTCCTGATCGCCCACGAGCAGCGCTACAATCTGCACGGTGACGGTCGTGACGGAGCGGATGGGATTGAATGTAAGATTGGCCGACATACCTGCCGCCATCACCACAATCATGGTTTCACCGACCGCGCGTGAAACAGCCAGCAGTACGCCGCCCATAATTCCTGGGAACGCGGCTGGAAGAACAACTTTTTTGATGGTTTCCGATTGCGTGGCGCCAAGCGCGTAGGACGCATCGCGAAGAGCTCTGGGGATTGCGGAAATGACGTCGTCGGAGAGTGAGGATATGAACGGAATAATCATCACGCCCATTACCATACCGGCGGCGAGTGCGCTTTCGGCGGCGATATCGAGACCGATGCTGCTGCCCAGTGCGCGCAGGGCCGGAGCAACCAGAATAATGGCGAAATAACCGTAAACGACGGTCGGGATTCCGGCGAGAATTTCAAGGATAGGCTTGAGCAAATTCCGGCTTTTTTTCGTGGCATATTCCGACATATAGATCGCAGAAAATAAACCGACTGGAATTGCCACCGACATAGCAATCAGTGTAATCAGCAGCGTGCCGAGGAATAATGGTATCGCGCCGAATGCTCCGCTACTGCCGGCCTGGTCAGCACGAAGCGCCAGTTGGGGACTCCACTTCAAACCCAATAAAAAATCATCCAAAGGCACGATCTTGAAAAAGCGCAACGCCTCGAAAAGCACGGAAAAAACAATGGCGACAGTAATCAGCACCGATGTCGCCGCCGCTAGCCAAAGCAAGCCGTATATGACAGTTTCCAGAGGACGTTTTTTTACAAGACTCGCCATTTACGCCTGCTCCTTCATCTTATCATTAGGGATAGCGCGGCGGCTTGGAGATTGCGCCATGATATCGTCATAGACGGGCAGGAATATATTGAAAGTGCTCCCCTGCCCCATTTCACTTTCGATGGTCATGATGCCGTGATGACGGTTGAGTACGTGTTTGACGATAGCGAGGCCAAGCCCAGTGCCGCCGACTTTGCGCGTGCGCGCCGTATCCACACGGTAAAAACGTTCGGTGAGGCGCGGGATGTGCTCTTTGGAAATGCCTTCGCCGTGATCCTGCACCGCAAAATTGATGGCGCGCGAGAAACCACGGAATATAGGATCGTCCGGCAATGCCGATGTGAGCTTAGCCGTCAGCACCACTTCAGAATCGGGATTGGTGTATTTGATGGCGTTACCGACGAGATTACGGATAACCTGGGCTAGTTCTTCATCGTCGCCTTTGGTGGGTGGTAAATTGTCGTTCAGCTTGAGCTTTATCGTGACATTTTTCTGCTTGCATGCCCACTCGAAATTCTGTTTTTCAGCGCGGATGATACGCAGCAAATCGACCTTGGAAATTGGCGCAGCGTGTGCATTCATTTCGATCTTCGAAAGCGACAGAAGATCACTCACCAGCTTCGACATACGCTCGGCCTGCTCGGCCATTACTTTTAGGAATTCCTCGCGCGCCGCTTCGTCATCCTTAGCCGGGCCGCGCAACGTTTCGATGAAACCGATGATGCTGGCAAGCGGTGTGCGGATTTCATGGCTGGCATTAGCAACGAAATCGGCGCGCATGCGCTGGATGCGCTTTTGCTGCGTAATATCGGTGAGCGTAATCACGATGGATATACCCCCTTCGGACGGAATCGGGAACCGCTCGATAATGGCCTGAAAATCTTTCATCACATTACCGCCGAGAGTGAATTCCATCTCCTGGCCGTGCAAATCTTCGATGACGGATGAAATGGCATTCATCAACGCATCGTTGGGGATGATGTCGTACAGATAGCGGTGCGCCAAATTCTGCCCAAAGATGTTGCGGGCGGCGCGGTTGGTGCGCACGATCATTTTGTCGTCGTTGGTCATGATGAGAATATCCGGCAGGGTATCGACCAGAATTTCGCGCTCGGTGATGACAGTTTCCATTTCCTGGCGTTTATTTTCCCACGAACGCTGCAGACGGCTAAGCGCTCCCGATAATTCGCCGACATTGCTTAAAAAACTGAGATCCGGCGCATTAACACGCTTGTCGAGCGCTAAATCGTTCACATAATGCGTAAGCGCCGTAACGTTGGACAAAAACGGCACAACGAACGTCGCCGCGATGATCATAGCGGCGATATACCCATAAATGAAGTAGCTGAAATCCAGCGCACCGCCGATAGCAAAGCCCGACAGCACCAGAAGCGACGGGCTGGATACGATCATCAGCGTCTTCAGTAACGTACTAAATGGCAGGGCGGGTCTGGCTTGCATAAGTCACATGAGAAGTGTGCCCTAGTTTTAGCATGCCAAACCGGCACAGGCAAATCATGTTATTGGGGAGCCTACCACTTACCAGTGGGGCTATATGTCCAGGAAACCAATCACATTTTTGAGTTCACGCATGGTAACATCCGCAACCGCCTTGGCGCGCTCGACGCCGTTTGCCAGCATCTCGTCGATATAATCAGGCGATGCAATAAGTTCGCGCATGGTGCGGGTGATAGGCGACAGGGTTTCTACGGCGACTTCAGTGAGCATTTGCTTGAAGGCGGAAAAGTTTTTATCGGCGCATTCGGCCAGCGCCTGCTCGCGGGTGATGTTTTTAAGCACGGCATAAATATTGAGTAAATTGGCGGCTTCCGGGCGGGCGGTTTCGTCGTAACTCATGCCTTCGACCATGTCGGATTTAGCTTTGCGGAATTTAAGCGCAATTGTGTCGGCATCATCGGTCAAATTAATACGGGAATAATCGGATTCGTCGGATTTGCTCATTTTTTTCGTGCCGTCGCGAAGACTCATCACGCGCGTGGCTTCGCCCAATATGAGCGGCTCAGGGATAGGAAAAAACTCGGTCTGGTATTGACGGTTGAAGGCGCCGGCGATGTCGCGGCAGAGTTCGAGATGTTGCTTCTGGTCTTCGCCGACGGGCACGAAGCCGGCTTTGTAGAGCAAAATATCGGCCGCCATAAGAACGGGGTAGGAATAAAGCCCGAGTGCAGCATTATCTTTCTGTTTTCCAGCTTTTTCCTTGAATTGCGTCATGCGGTTCAGCCACCCCAGGGGGGTATGGCAGGATAATATCCACGCCAGCTCGGAATGCCCGGAAACCGAGGATTGCGGGAAGATGGCGGAATGTTTGGGATCGATACCGCAGGCAATATAGGCGGCAGCGGTTTCGCGCACGTTCGCGCGAAGCAGTGCCGGGTCTTGCGGCACGGTGATGGCGTGCAAATCGGCCAGCATGTAGAAACATTCGTGATTTTGCTGCAATTTTACCCAATTGCGGATAGCACCGAGATAATTACCCAGATGCAGGTTTCCGGTCGGCTGGACGCCGGAGAGAATGCGGTTATTGGCAGCAGGAGACGGCATTGACGGATACCCCAAAAATACTATAAGGCTGTAATGGCATTTTTGGCCAAATATTCAAGAGTATTATTTTATGCCGCCAACCACCTTCCCTGCTACCCGCCTGCGCCGTACACGGCTTGCGCCTTGGTGCCGGGAGTTGGTGGCCGAGCACCGGTTGCATCCGTCCGACCTCATCTGGCCCGTTTTCGTTCAGGAAGGCAAGCATACTGAAACGCCGATTGCCTCATTGCCGGGCGTTACGCGTGTTACATTAGATATATTGGCGGCGAAGGCAAAAGAGGCGCAGGCGCTTGGCATCAGGGCGATTGCATTATTTCCTGTCATCGAGGACAAGCTCAAGAGTCCGCTTGGCGACGAAGCATTATTCCCTGAAAACCTGATCTGCCGGGCGATACGGGCTATTAAAGAAGCCGTGTCCGATATCGGCGTTATCACCGATGTGGCGCTCGACCCCTATACGACACACGGACAGGACGGTATAGTGGAAAACGGTCAGGTCGCCAATGATGTAACCATAGAAGTTCTATGCAAGCAGGCACTGGTGCAGGCCAAGGCGGGTTGCGATATCGTAGCGCCGTCGGACATGATGGATGGGCGCATCGGTGCGATTCGCGCAGCTCTGGAGCGCGAGGGATTTTCCAATACTCTCATCTTGGCGTACAGCGCTAAATACGCTTCGGCACAATACGGACCATTCCGCAATGCCGTAGGTTCGGCGACGAATCTTGGCAAGGCGGATAAGCGCGGTTACCAGATGGATCCGGCGAACGGCGATGAGGCGATGCGCGAAATTGCGATGGATATTGCCGAGGGCGCGGACATGGTGATGGTCAAGCCCGGCATCAGCTATTTGGATATTTTGTACCGCGCGGCGAGCACGTTTGAGATTCCGGTATTTGCCTATCAGGTAAGCGGCGAGTATGCGATGGTGAAAGCGGCAGCGGCGAGCGGCTGGATCGACGGTGATGCGGTAATGCTGGAGCAATTGCTCGCTTTCAAGCGCGCCGGTGCAAGAGCGATATTCACCTATGCAGCACTGGACATAGCCAGATTATTAGCAAGTTGATTAACTATTTTGCGGAGCCCACCAGTCATTGACCGGACGGCGGACGCACGGGCTGTCATCGGTACCGACACACGGGCTCTTAAGATCCGGCTGCTTTTGAGAGCATGCCGGAAGTAATGCGAGCGCCAAACCCAATAGAATCATTCTTGTCATTACGACCTCATTGTTTTTCAGGCGCAAGTATTACCCGAAGCCCGTAAAATGGCAATGCTCATTTATCAACTTTATTGCGGCTGGTAACCAGGTTTTTGTATGCATCGCTTATGGTATTATAGGTCTTGGAAACCTCGTTCTTCGCCCCCTCAGGTATCACGCCAGCGACTGAGCCGCCCGGCGCGGTACGGTTTCCTCCCGCCGCCCCTCCCGCTGGAGGTGTAGGAGCTCCTCCGGCCGGCGCATCCGCTCCGCCGCCCGACGCCCATTGACCCAATTTTTCAGTGACGCCCATTCTCAGGTCGGTCGAGGCGCCCGAAATATCTTTGGCGATCTGCACCGTCACTTCATTAAATCGGCTCGCAAGATCGGCGATGATCCACAGCGTGATCGGCAGCATGATACCAAGCGGATTCACGGGAGGGGTACCGCAATTGGGATTGGTGCCTATCGGTCCGGTAAAATCCCAGACTCCGCCAAACGGTACCCATGCGCCCTTTGTGCCGTCAGCATTCTGAGCTATACAATCAAAGATAGCCCAGCGCCATAACTGCCCGTCAAAAAATCCTCCATGCTCGGCATTTTTTAGAGGCGTCCAGCACACGGGCGTTTGAAACACCTGATCCAGGCAGGCCTGGAATAACACCGCAAAAAACGAAAAGAACGCAAACAGGAAAATCGGCTGGAGACACGAATTGATGACTTGATTGAGCCAACCGTCGAACAGGTTGCGCGTGCGGCTGAAAAGAATGCAGGGAATAAAGATCGGCGCCAGGGCGAACAGAAACGTTCGCATAACCAACGCCATAACATAAACCCACATGGCATTGAGAAGTGACTTAAGAAACGATGCCAGACTCATGATGAGTACTATACCAATTCCCGGTCCGTAAGGCCCCGTGGTAAAGGCACCGATCATCGTCGCCGCCATTTTGGGCGATACCACCATGGCAATCGCATAATCCATAGGACCAAACGGCCCACCGCCAATTACATACGAACTGGCGTCGGTATCACCGAAGGACACAGAAGTCGACGTATCTTGCAGGCCGGCTATGGCAACTCTCGTCACTTTGTTGATAATTTCATCTGTGCCATAGGTAAAAAATGTTCCAAATGTATTAGCAAAATCCCGGTATCCCGGGGTACTGGTATGCTGGTTGCCGCCATAATCCACCCAATTCACCGGCGTGCTGGTGCCCCCTGCCGAATTGGCATCAAAAATGGTCACGATGATACCGATTTTGACCAGCCGTATCATGAGTTCAAAAGCCGTTATCGGCACCATACCAAAAGCAAAAGCGAGGCCGTAAATAGCAATGTAAAGCGTAGCGGCAGCCTGCACGGCCCCGCGCACGGTCGGCGACAACATAATGCCTTCAAACATCCCCTGCACCATCGGCGCGAGCACCATGTCGATCTGGTATTTAATTTGGGAAAACATGCCGGGTTTATTGCCGTTACATGGTGAATCAGGATAGCAAATGTCATAAGAAGATATATTGGTGCAAGTTCCCGGCGGTATAGAGGGAACATTAGGATTAGTTTGCTGCGCCCAAGCGCTCGCTCCCGGCACAAGCAAAAATAACATCATGGCAATCATGCATAAACGCATTAGATTCTCCTACTGACTAATGTACCGATGATGGCGCCTGTAACGGTTGCTGCCCCACGGCCCGCCGCTGACTTCGTAATCCCGGCGCCTAATTGTCCTCCGGCCACGCCGCCAATGAGCGCGCCGCCGCCTATCTTCAGATTCTGCGCCGTTTCCCCGATTTTTTGCGCGATGGATTGGCTCTGCATATCAATGCTCACTTGCGATCCAGCGATTTCCAAGGCAAGGCCGGGAATTTTTTTGATCATCCCGATTAAAACCGACGCGTATATCCATAAGAGGACGAAGTTGGTCACCACCTTGAACATGTTAGCTTCAGGATTGCTACCGAACGTCAGAGCCCAATAGGAAAATGGATTGGTGATAGCAGCATTTTTCGCCCTGGAATCCATGGTGGGATTGGTTGCGGGCACGTTATGCGTCAACAAGTCCGTCGCCCAATGGTATACATCGCTTGCGAATTTGGCAAAGCCGGAGGCGAGGCGCTTAATCCACGATAAAAAGACATTGTCCTGCGTGGCATAAGGTGGGTAATAGTCAAGGCCGCCATAATTATTATCTGTATGACCTATCGGATTCAGACTGTGAAGAATCTGGAGTATCTGCCCGCTAAATAAATCCAGCGTGAACTGTAAAAATCCGAACAAAAACATCGGAACTAAAATAGCGCCAATGACGTTACTCAGCCATTTTTTGAAATAGCGGTCCGCATAACTAAAAAGTGCGAGCGGAATGATGAGCGGCGACACGATGATGCACAACGAAAGCATCAAAACGGAAAGCAGGTAAACATAGACGATTTCCATGCCGAACATGAGTAACTCAAACATGGCAATGACGCCGGACGACATCATGGCAACGCCTGCCGGCCCCGAAAATAACGCCGATGCCACCATAGCCAGCGTCCCGTGATATAAAACTCTATGCCCGCTATCCGACGCATCATACCCCATAATATACCCAAGGGATGTATCGGCACTTTGCCATGGGGTAAAGCCCATAATTCCCGCCAGCTCATTCATGATGCTAAATAGCTGGCCGGCAAATCCGCCTATATCGAAAAAGAAAAAATTCACGAGTGCCAAACGTATTAAGAAACCGGCCGTCTGGGCTGTGAGTTCCTCGGCGCCACCGATTATTTTTATGCCGTGCAGAGCAATGGCATATACGGATATAGCTGCAATGGCAGGCGCTATCGCCCTCGACATCGTATCAACCAGCGTAAGGGTAGCGCTTCTGATCGCTGAATCGGTGCAATTGACGAAGTTGGTCATAATGGCATTCGTTTGCCCTACCGTAACACAGCTGGTGGTATTAAAATAAAAGTTCGGCGGGATATAGGGATTTGTGCCAGTCGTCTGCGCATACACATCATAAGGAAGCAAGCCCAGGCAAAGCAGCAGCACAATGCTGCCCAATACAAACCATTTAAGCGATAGGTTGGAAATGCACGCCATCAACGTCCCCCCGGCATTTTCATATTCTTTACCGCATCGTTGCCCGGTGGAGCCAGGCTACCCGACCCGAATGTTTTAGCATTCAGATCGGCACCGCCGACGCCACCACCACCCATCGCCACTCCCGCACCGATAAACGGAATTACATTCAACATCTCTACAAAAATATAGCCAACTAAAAATGCCATCACGGCGGATTTAAGTACATCGAGCAGATAATTAGTGGTAGCCGATGCGCCGGGATCGGGGGTGTTTGCATTGTCCGGGCTGGCGGGATTATACCTGTCATTGCTATAATTGGAATCCTGGTAGGCACGCGCCCGCAATAAATTCCAATCAACCGGCCTGATGGGAAAATCCACTCCAACATTTTTGGTGCTTCCCGAAGTTATTCCCATAGCGCCAAAAAAATCCGTATTGGTGGTGTCGATATAGACAGTAGTGTTTTGATTACCGGGCATACCATAATCCGGAGCATTATTAGGTAAAACCGCACTTTTAGGCTCTGTGTTTACGGCCGATTGCGTGAGCGATGCCACAGAATATGCTCCACCATACGGACAATCTCTATAAATGCCATGCCACATTCCAGCGCCATACATCCAAGCGCCGATGCCGCCATTAGCCATAAAATCATTGCCTTTGCTGTCTACGCAATCAACGGCATTTCCCGGTAACGTGGAGTTTCCCGCCAGTGCACGGGATAAAGAATAATCGCCGGTAAATACCACCTCATCGAAGGCGGAGATAAGCATGGCAATATATGCGATGACGAGAACCGGCTGAAGCATAAACCCGCCCAGTGATTGTACCCATCGCACGAAATAACCGCTGGTGGCTTTAAATAAAATGGTGGGAATAAATAACGGCGCGATGATAATGCACAGCGCCACGCCCAAATACGCCGTGACGAACATATAGAGCGCACGCACCACCGCCCAGAATAATTGCACGATTAAATAAAAGCCGATCATGCCGATGGTAGCCCCCAAGCCTTTCGACACAATGCACGCACCCAAAAAAGCTATAATCCCGAAGCGGATGGTTTCGGAGCCAGCATTGGAACTTAATATGCCGCCGAGAAGCATTTCAGTTGTGCAGTCGAGCATGTCCCAGATTTCATTAACCGTTCCGCCGTCGCCGGGAAACGATCCAGACTTCAGGATGGGCGTCCATTCCTGGCAATCCTGCAGATACGTAAAAAATCCGCCATTTAATGCATACACACTCACTTTAGCAGTCAAATCGTCTATCATGTCGAGCGCCGTGGGGAATACGGCGAAGCTACCGGGCGTCGTAAAGCATAAATGACTCAAGAAATACGACACACCACCGAGCTTTATCGCCAACACCATGGAATCCCGCCACGGCGCCGTTGCCCTGCCGCCAACCATGAGCGCTCCCAGCAGTACGATAGCCAGCGTGCAAATCGCCGAGATAATATTGCCCACTAATATGACTACCTGCCCGATGTAATCATTAGCACCCATTAAAAGTGTTTCTTTGATGCAAGGCATAATGCGCCGGACAAGTCCATAATCATAAGGCAAAGGTTGACCATTGTTGCGGTTGTAAAACGTCGTGTTCGGACAGACGACTTCGTTATTGCGATCCCTTATGTGCGAGCAATTCGCTCCGGGGCATTCGGCGTATACGTATCCAGTCTGATAGTTGCCGTCCACCATAACCGCGGGCGATTGAAAGCCGCTTTGGCTGTAGGAGACCCACGGTGGAGTTTGCGCAAAGGACGGCGCTGAAAAAAACAGACATAGCAAAAACAGCAAAAGCGCGGGCATTATCCGCGCTCTACTATACCCCCTCCCTCTTTGTGAAAGCAGGTAATAAAGATGATTATTTTTTATCTTTACCAGCAAGTTTTTCTTTCTCCAGTCTGACGCGTTCTTGGAAAGGCTGCATCCAGGCTTCCGGCGCATCACCCACTTCAGCGCGTACTTCATCCAATATGGCAACCGTTTCGGCACGTGCCGATAAAATATTGATGACATCATCCATACCCGAAAGATCAATGCGCGCAACGACGACGTCCTTGCCTTGTTTGACGAGAAAATAGCGGCTGCCCGGATCTGTGGTTTTGAGCAGGTTGAATTCGCGGTCGGTGACCATGAAGGCTTTTTTGTACTGCTCGTTGGCTTTCGGGTTCGGCAGGAAAATCTGCGTCGCCGTCTGTTGGATGAGCGTTTCCGAAATGGCGCTGTTGGTGGCGTCTTCAACGCTTTGCGTGGCAAATACGACCATGCCGTTGAGCTTACGCAACGTCTTCAGCCAATCGCGGATGCGGCCGGAGAATATTTTATTATCGATCAGCGCCCAGGCTTCGTCGAGAATGATGATCGTCGGCGTGCCGTCAAGCGCGAGGTTGATGCGGTGGAATAAATATAAAAGCGTTGGCTCTAGGCTGACGCGTTCGTTGAGCACTTCGCCCATTTCGAATCCGAACGCATTGCCGATACTAAAATCGACAACGTCGGTTTCGTTATCGAACAACCCTGCATACGCGCCGCCGCTGTGCCACATCTTGAGACGCCCGGCCATGGTGCCGGGGCCTTCCATGCCGAGGAACGGTGCGATGTTGCGCAGGATACGGTCTTTTTTTGCTAGCTTGTAATTGCCTACCACGGCATCGTTGAGGCGCTCCTGGTCTTCGGCGGTGAACGGTTCGTCATGCACCGTTATCATGGTTTGCAGCCATTCACTCAGGAAGGTGCGGTTCTCCGGCGTATCGGGCAGATGCAACGGATTGAATTTGCACTTTTCACCAGGCTTGATGACCGTGTATTTGCCCCCAATGGAACGGACGAAAATCTCAGCGCCGCGATCTTTATCGAAGAAAAATACACGGCAGTTGAATTTTTGTGCCTGCGCGCAAAGGAAATTGAGGAGCACGGTTTTACCGGCGCCGGTCGGACCGATGATAGTGGTATGGCCGACGTCGCGGTTGTGAAAATTGAAGAAATACGGTGTGCCCGACGAGGTGTCGAATACAGTAACCGCATCGCCCCAGTGATTGTTGTTGATCTTGCCGGTGGGGTAATTATGTAAGGATGCAAACCCGGCGAGGTTCATCGTGCTGATGTCGGCGCCGCGAGCGATGCAATCGAAATTTGCTGGAAGCTGCGCCCAGTAGGCTTGCTCCATCACATATTTTTCGCGCACGGGGTTCATGCCAAGATTGACGAGTTCGGCGATGGCGAGCGATAAAACTTTTTCGAGTTCGGGAAGGTTTTCTTCGAAGCACATCACCGTCATGTGGTGCGGGCCGAAGGCAACGTGGCCGCTCATCGCCATGTCGAGTGCATCGGAAATTTCAGCGATTTGGGATATAGCGGCGTCTTCGGCAGCCATCATTCGGCGCTGACGGATTTGCATGCGGTTGATGTTGACGCTGCGGTTATGAAATTGGTACGACTGCGAAATGATGAACTCAAACGGCAACTGCAAAAATCCGTCGAGCAGCCCGGCGGCGGTGGCGGGTGCATATTCCTTGATGCTGATGAGGCCGGCGAAACGTTTGCGCGGTGCGCCGGAAACTTCGATGGCGCGGCCGCCGAAATAGAGGCGATAAATCGGCAGATAATGCGCCATATTGGTGGCGGTGAAGCGCATGGGCTGCGAAAAGCCGCAATTGACGAGCTTGGCGAGAAATTCCATCGGTTCGGAGAAAACGCCGTGTTCGTTTTCGTACGTCGTGAGTAGACGCGCGCCGTAATCCTTGAAGGTGGCGCAGAGGCGGCTGACGGCTTCGGAGAGTTCTTTCTGGGCATCGCGCATGGATTCCACCTGCGCCATTTTGTTGCCAGACTCGGAGGCTTTTTTGAGGTAATGATGCACCTTCGCCGCCCCCTTGGTGTCAGCCTTGCGTACGACGGTGATATAAATTTCGTTGATGTACGAACTTTTGGAATGGTGCTTTTCATACCAGAGATTATCGACATACGCCGCGAAACCGGGCGGCTGCTTGCCGCCGGGATAGGCGCTCTGGCGGCGACGGATGGTGTGGAACCAGACGGCGAAGGTGCCATCGGCCATGGATTTTAGAAGCGAGTTGCGCACCAGTTTTTTCATGTCGACGTCTTCATCGTCCGCCGTTTCGAATGAGAAGCCGTCGAGCTTCATGATCTGAAGCATTTCATTTTTTTTGGTCAGCAGCGTTTCGCGGTCCCAGTGATACTGGTAGGGAATAAACGTCGCGGCGGATACTTCGTGATTGGAGTAATAGGCCTTCTTCGTCCGGCGCCGCTTTACATTAATGCTCATTACCATGACGTTTGGGTATCCTTAGTAAGGGTCATAGGAGTTGGTAAAACCATGATAGCCGCGGTTGACACATTTGTAGCCCTTGGCCATCTTGATGATAAATAATTCGATGGCGCGCGGCTCCTTCAGACAGATCAAAAATCCGACCAGGTGGATGAGCGGTGCTACCATCAGCAATATCTTGAAATTCGAGGTGTTGATGAACACCACCATGCACACGATCGCATTGATAACGAAATACATGTAACTTACGCCGAAAATCATGGTGGGGCGCGTTAAGCCCTGGAATAGCGGATCGGATGTAAGGCGGCCAGACGACATAAAACCTCTTTAATAGTGTTTACAATAGGTTGCTTAAGAAAGAATGAACGATTTCGCACTGGTTTGATGATAGCATAGATTTGTTGCAGTTTTGTGGCAGTGGCGAGGGAAATATTGTGGGTTGGCGAATAAGTTACAACAGCCTGGAGGTACGCCACTGCCAAACCTTAACATAATCTTCATACTTTTTGGAGTGGTCCATGATATAACCATTATTAATTGGTAAAATGTCATTAATGTTATGGGGGAATTTTATGACTTATATCTTGGGTAGCGCTCAAGAAAAGGCTGTAAAAAACAATTTAAAAGATCAGAAAATTCATAACTTAGACAGCAGCCTAGGAAAACCGGGAGAAGTGGGCATCATATTTGACTTGCCAAAGTTTCTTAAAAGAAAGGACATGCCGGAAAGTTCAATGACTGATGGATTCGTGGGCTATATAGGGGCCATATTAAACGGCGCTGGAACCATTGGGCAGCTCCCCGCAAAAGGGGTAATGATACGTAATGGATCGATAAGCGCCTGCACCAATAATCACCCGGACTGCCAACATGGACTTTTAATTAGATTCACTTCCCGACAAATAGCAGATGAATCTCTAGGCGGTCTTCGCAATCCTAATGCTGCTACAGAAACTGTAGCTCCCAAGAAAAAGCCGAGTGAAATAGTACACGAAACACAGCAAATAATTGCTGAGAATCATGCTTATCGTATAGTAAATGCAGATGGAGAGGCTGGCATATTTATATCTCCGCAAACGGGTCATGATCTGGATGCTTTAGCAACCCAATTGCCCGACGCAATAAGAGGTAGGGGAGAAATTGGAATTGAATACCCAGCTCATTACGAAGTTCGGGGCATTATGCTTCACAGCGGCGGCGCGCCTGGAATTTTACTTCGCTTTGCTAATCTAGCGGCGGCAAATAGATTTTTGGACACAACAAGAGAAACATTGAAACCTACAGACTTCCGTGCAGCTACAACAGAAAACCGGTCTGGGATAGCAGCAGTTACAGCTAATCGTTAAGTAGTGATTCCAGAAGCATCTGAATAAAATTCCTTGGACAAAATTCATGGCGCTCACTATGAGTTGCTATGGTTTATTACGTCTTATGGTTGAAGTAGATTATTCCCTATGAAAGTCTTGATATTAGGCTCAGGGCTTCTTGGCGTGATGACCGCCTATGAGCTTGGCAAGCGCGGTTTCGATGTCACCGTGCTGGAGCGAAATGCGGAAAGCGCCCGCGAGACGAGTTATGCCAATGGCGGGCAGCTGAGTTATACGCATGCCGAACCGTGGGCAACGCCGGGCGTACTTAAAAAATTGCCGAAATGGTTGTTTCATGCCGATTCGCCGCTGGTAGTGCGCCGGCTCGATAAGGAAATGATCAAATGGGGGCTTATTTTCCTACGCAATTGCACGGCAGAGCACGCTGCTATGAATTGCGTCAACCTGCTCAGGCTTGGGCTTTATAGTAAAGAGGTCCTTGAAAAAATCCGCGCTGAAACCGGCATTGCGTTCGATTTTTACAGTCGCGGTATTTTGCATATTTTCAGTACCGAAGCAGATTTCGAACATGCAAAAAAACAATATATTTTCCAGGCAAAATTTGGCGACGAGCATAAGGTACTTACTCGGGAGGAATGTTTTGCGGTTGAGCCCAACCTTGCGCATACATCGCGCACCATCGTCGGCGGCGTTCATGCAGTGCAGGATGAGATCGGCGATACGTATATGTTTTGCAAAGCGCTGGCGGCGATTGCATCGGCGCGCTATGGCGTGAAATTCGAATATGGCGTAACCATTGAAAAATTGCATGCGGGCGACAACGCTATTACCGGCGTAACGACCGACAAGGGCGATATTTCAGCAGATGCGTATGTCATGGCGATGGGCTCGTACAGCCCGGTATATCTGCAACAGGTGGGCATCCATGTGCCGATTTATCCAATGAAAGGTTATAGCATTACCCTCCCCGCCAATGAATTTTGCCCACAGTCGAGCATTACCGATGGCTCGCATAAAATTGTCTATACGCGCATGGGAAATAGCTTACGCGTGGCGGGCACGGCGGAATTTGCAGGGTATAACCAAGGTATCAACCCCAAGCGCATCACGCCGATGGTAGAGGCAACGAAAGAAATGTTTCCAAGAGCCGATTGGAATCAGGAGATCGACACATGGGCGTGCCTGCGCCCTTCTACGCCGGACGGGCCGCCGGTTCTGGGGCATACGCCTTTGACCAATCTGTTTTTAAATACCGGCCATGGCACGCTGGGCTGGACGCAAGGCGCAGGAAGTGCCACCATCGTCGCCGATATGATAGAAGGTAAGCCTGCCGGTATTTTGTTAAACGGTTTCACTTTAGAAAGATTTGTACGATGAACCTAGATAAAGCGACACTCTATGACTGGGACGGCATGAATGAGACTATATTCAAAGCTATCAACGGTTTTCATACCGAAATCTATGACTCGTTCATGATCCTCATCAGCCAGCTGGCCGATAAACACAATGCTCCTTACTATCTTGCAGCACTTGCGGTGTGGGTTTCTATTAATTTCCTTATCAAAAAAATTCGCTCAGGGAGCGATGCCAATCATTACATGGTGATTTGGTTCGGTGTCTTCCTCGTATTGATCGCAAGCCTGGTCATCGACAGGGAAGTCGTGAAAATGACTAAGGAAAACTTCTCATATCCGCGCCCTATAGCGGCGCTTGGGCCATGGAATGTGGCACTGCTCGATACCGGGCGGGAGGAGAAGGATAATTATTTCAGCTTCCCGAGCGGCCATGTGTCGCTTGTCACCGTTTTTGTCGTCGCGCTTAGCCCCGTACTTTCCGAATTCATGCTATCACTGGGCATACTGCTTATTCCGCTCACGGCCCTGTCGCGCATAGCAGTGGGGAGACATTTTCCTGCCGACGTGCTGGGAGGCTTTTTAATCAGTCTCATCATCACACTTCTCGTGCGTGCCCTCATCCGCCGTGTATTGCGTATTCGATGTTAGGCGCCGAACCGGAATTTCTGCAATTCGATGTACCGGGAGTTAGCGGCAGCCATAAGCTCGCCTGCACACGCTGGGGAAACCACAATGCCAGGCACACGGTGCTTTGCGTACACGGACTTACCCGCAACGGGCGCGATTTCGATTATCTGGCAAGAGCGCTGGCTGAGGATTATCAAGTGCTTTGCCCCGATATGGCCGGGCGCGGGAAAAGCCAGTTTCTACCCGATGCAAGCGGATATAATAATGCGTCGTATGTTTCCGATGTCGTGTTTATGCTCGCAGCGCTTGGCATTACTCACGTGCATTGGATCGGCACGTCGATGGGCGGCATCATGGGCATGATGGCGGCCAATTCCAATCCGGGGTTGATCGATGCGCTGGTGCTTAACGATATTGGCGCATTAATCCCCGCAAGCGGCCTGGCGCGCATCCGTGATATCGCCGATTTTAAAACGTCTTTCGATACGAAGGAAGAAGCGGAAGCGGTATTTCGTAAACGCTGTGAACATTTCGGTATTCGTGAGGAAGCACAGTGGCAACAGCTTTTGGCCTATGGCATCGAAAACCGTAATGGACAGTTCGCCTTTACCTACGACCCGGCCATTTTCTCGATCGGATTTTCCAAAGACGCGCCGCTTGCAGATGTGAATTTGTGGCCGCTTTGGCAGGCAGTGACAGGCATTCCCGTGCTACTGATTCGCGGCATGCAGTCCGATATATTGTTGCATGAAACCGCTGTGGAAATGCAGTCGCGCCACCCTCGTCTGACTTTTTATGAAATAGCCGATACCGGCCATGCGCCCGCGCTTATGGACGCAAAACAAATAGCGCTCATCCAAAATTGGATAAACGCGACCCATACATAAGTTTTGGCAGAATTAAATCGGGCAAGTCTGAAGTACGGTCTTGCTAACGGTATTCATGAGCAGGCTGAAGAAAACAAGAGCCATCATCACCGACATGGTGTAGTTGATGCGCTTGGGGCTGCCGTATAAAAATTCGGCGACTAATTTCGAGAAATTACCGGCGGAATACACGGCCGCTACGAATGGATTCTCTTGCAGCGTCATCGTTAATGCAATTGCTCTAGCCATAGTATTCTCCCTGAAAAAGTAAAACCCTACAAACAATGCGTCTTACGACTCTAGCAAATTTTACGACTATTGTTAATAAAAAACGCACCACAAGCCCCGCTTTTCAATGCTTTGGGGCTTATAAGTGCGTTTTTAGTGCAAATACAATAAGAAACGATAATTAGTCGTTACGTTCGGATTGTTTGCGGGCCAGCTTGCGCGCGCGGCGCTTAGCTTCTGCGGATTCGCGGACACGGGCTTCGGAGGGTTTCTCGTAGTGACGGCGCATCTTCATTTCACGGAAGAGTCCTTCGCGCTGCATTTTCTTTTTGAGCGCGCGGAGTGCCTGATCGACGTTATTGTCGCGTACGATGACTTCTACCAAAGGAAATATACCCCCTTCCGGATATTCTGTTGTAAGTTAAACGGTCTAGCATAGTAGCGTGCGGCCAAAGGGTTGTCAAAGCCATATAGCGGAATAGATATCAATCTATTGATATATAATATTAATATACCAATAACATCATGCTCACATTTCCATCGAGTCATTTACTATTGCTTCTTACCAACGCCAATATTACGCTCAATAGTAAGTAGAACACTCATTTCGGTATGTTATGGCTAGTAATATAGATACTGCAATTTACACCAAATTTAACGAACTATTGGAGCGCCATGGGATCAACCCTTGTTCTGTAACGGCAGAATTGGAATCAGAGAATGAGTCAGTACTCTATATCAACGATTGGCCTGATGAACATTTGGAAAGACTAGAAAAAATTGCGGGTGATATTGGAATGACCACTATGAGTAAAGATCAGGAATTCGCACTAAGAGGTAATGCAAGTGAAATATATGATGCCTTGATGGCAGGACTCGAAAAAGCCCCGCGTGCAAGGATAGCACATCCAAGGAATTAGTTAACATAACTTCAGCTTCCCACTTAGTCTATTATAACAAAACCACTCTATCTTCCACCACATAACAACTCGCACCCTGACAGGGCTGGAAACGCGCCATGATTTTGATGGGCAGGCGTTTGCCGTCAAGCAGGCGAACACTAGCTGAAATAACGATTTTTCCTTTATAATTTGCCGCTTCAGGATAGGTAATGTCGAGTACTTCCACCCCCTCGCCCTGTACGTCAATCTGCGTTGCAATCAGGAAAGGCTGATCGATGCGGTTAGCGTTAATATGCCAGCCGTCTTTGATATTAAGGGTGATGATTACTTCGCAAATGGCGCCGGGAGCCGGATCCGCCGGAGAAAGCGTGGCGCTCACGGTTACAATGTCATCAGATGCAGCAATTGCTGGGTTATTGGTCGCCATTCCTTTTGAAGGAGAAGGGTTAAGGCGCATGGCTGCGTGCATCATGGTTGCCCATTCTACGGAAATCTTTTCATTACCGTTTAGGAAAAATCCGGCGAGGATTTTAGCGCGCACGAGATAAGCGCTATCCTGCGTGATATCGTATAAATCGATTAAATTATGCAGGTATACGGCATTTGAATTGGGTATCGCCGAATCATCGCCGCTTTTCAGGCGCAGCAGCGTGCGCTCGGAAGATTGGGTGTAGAAATAGCCCTGCCCGTTATCGGAAAATAATTCTTCCACACGCACGGCGAGCGATTTGGCGGCACCCAGCAATTCCACATCAGGCGTGGCCCGCCACAGCGAAATAATGCCTTTGATGAGGAAGGCATAATCGTCGAGCGTCGCTTCGAGATAGGCATGGCCGCCGGCATAAACACGTTTCAGGTTTCCGTTATTGTCGACGGCGCGTTCGAGGATGAAATCAAGCGCTTCGCGGGCACGCGCCGTGTAGCTGGGGCGGTTAAAAATACGCCCGGCATGGGCAAACGCATCAATCATCAAGCCGTTCCAGCCGACGAGGATTTTATCGTCGATAATCGGCGCGGGGCGCTTGTTGCGTATCTCCAGCATTTTATTCATAAGTCCCGCCGATACGGCTGCCAATTGCGCATAAGGAATGTTGCGCTCCCGGGCAGCGAGGTCGAGCGGTTTGCGGGCAATCAACACCTGACCATCCACATGCTTGTGGCCGGGAAATTGCGGAATATCGGCCATGGCATAGAAAGTGGTGAGAAAAGTAAGATCGTCAGGCGTGAGCAGCGCATCTAATTCCTTGGCTGACCAGGCATAATGCGCGCCTTCTATGCCATCGCTTTCGGCGTCGATCGCGACGTAGAATGCGCCCCCCACCGAGGTAAGCGGGCCACCAACGAAATCGAGAATGCTTTTGGCGAGGTCGGCGAAATATGGGTTGCCGGTGATGCGCGCGGCATCAGTATAAAGCCTTGCGAGTTGCGCCTGATTGTAGAGCATTTTTTCGAAATGCGGGACGTACCATTCTTTATCGATAGCATAGCGATGGAACCCGCAGCCGACATGGTCTTGCAAACCACCGGCCGCCATTTTATGCAATGAGTGCGTCACCATATCGAGGGCCGGAGTTTTGCCGGTGGCTTCGTAATATCCCAGCAGAAACTGCAGATAACATTCATGCGGAAATTTTGGCGCCTGAAAAAATCCACCGGCGCGGGCGTCGTAATAACGGGTATAGAGATTGAATAATTTTTCCGACTCTTGAGCAATATCGGCCTTGTCCGGCTGTTTCGGAGCGCGGTACAATAAATAGGCTCGCATATCCTGAGTGAGTTTTTTTGCAACGCTCAGCGCTTCATCGCGGTTGGTTTCCCAGGTATGGTTGATCCATTCCAGCAGACGCGGAAATGCCGGACGGTTGGTGGATTCATCGGCAGCGTAGGTGCCGCCGGCATAAAACGGCTCCAGGGCGGGTGTGAGAAAAACATTGTTGGGCCAGCCGCCTTCTTGCTTGAGCAATTGCCGCGCGATCATGTAGATATCGTCGATTTCCGGATGTTCCTCACGGTCAACTTTGATGTTGACGAAGGACTGATTCATAAGCGCGGCGATGGAGACGTTTTCAAACACTTCGCGCTCCATCACATGGCACCAATAGCACGAGGAATAACCAATCGAGAGAAAAATGGGTTTGTTTTCGGCCTTGGCGCGGTCGAGCGCGTCCTTGCCCCACGGATACCAGAAAACCGGATTATGCGCATGCTGGCGCAAATACGGACTCGGCGAATTTACCAGCAGATTCGTAAAGATCGGATTGCGTTCAACGGGCTGCATGACCATGGAGGTATTTTTCCAGCTTATCGGCGATATCACGTAAGATATACCGGTGATCGTCGCGTCCGACAACCGCGAACTCGTCTGCCGTCAGCCAGCCGCGTTCGGCAGTGCTTTTCTCCACATGTTCCATAGGAAGCAATTCATCAACAGAGGCCATTTCCAGCGCATAGAGCCACATGTGTTTATCGCTGCCGGTATGGGCGGAAGAAAAACGGTACGGGCCGACATCGAAAATGCCGGTAATCGCCTCCAGATTGATGCCAAGCTCCTCAATCCCCTCGCGAAGCGCCGTAGTGGTCAGCGTTTCCGTACCCTCACGGTTTTCCGAAGGTTCGCGCATATCAATCCAGCCATTGTCCGATTTGCGCATGCGTGTGCCTTTGCATATCTGAAAGGCAGGTGGACTGAGGCCCGGGCGTTTTGCCACGGGTTTCATCAGGCAATAGCGTATCACCCCCTGCCCCCTCACAAACGGCACGACGCCCGCTTTGAGATACGTTTCCTCGACAACCGTCGCAGGCGGCGCAAGCGGCACTACGGTCTGTTGTTGCAGGAAAGTCTGAATTCGGGCATGAACGTTCATACTGCTATTGTGCATAAAAAATTAGGCTGGGGAAATATAATTTGCTGGATACTGCATTCGTTGAAGTCGCGAACCGCATGGCCGATGCCGCCGGAGAAATTCTGCGCAAGGCATACCGCCAGCCGCTCACTATCGACCATAAAGCCGATGCCAGCCCGGTGACGCAAGTAGACCGCGAAGTGGAATCGGCGCTGCGTGCTTTGATTGAAAAGCATTTTCCCGGGCATGGCATTATCGGCGAGGAATTCGGTAATGTGCGCGAATCCTCCCCGTACCAATGGGTACTCGATCCGATCGATGGCACGCACGCTTTCATCGCCGGAACACCAACATTCACCACGCTGATTGCACTGGCCTATGAAGGCGTGCCGGTGCTCGGCGTCATCGACCAGCCGATTACGAAGGAACGCTGGGTGGGAGTAGCGGGAGAAAAAACAGTGTATAGAAAAAGCCCTCATCCCAACCTTCTCCCAGAGGGAGAAGGAGCTTTAATACCCTCTCCCCCTGGGAGAGGGCAGGGTGAGGGCAAAACTCTTGCGCAAGCCACGCTTGCTACCACCGCGATGAAATATTTTACTGCCGATGAAGCGGCGATTTTTACTAAACTACAAACGCAATGTGCAAACGTAATATTCGGCGGAGACGGTTATCTTTATGCAAAACTCGCGTCGGGAGAAATTGACCTCGTCATCGAAGCAGGCCTAAAACCGTACGATTTCTGCGCGCTCAAACCCGTCGTCGAAGGCGCGGGCGGGGTTATCAGCGATTGGAACGGAAAGCCGGTTACGATCGCATCAGGCGGCAGTATTATTGCTGCGGCTAATAAGCAATTGCACGCGGAAGCATTGGCTTTGTTATGCCAATAGTAATTTTACGGCAAGCCAGCCCCTTAACCGTGCTCCATAATATTTTTGGTGTTTAATGATGATGCCGTCCGCTTTGAGCCATTTTTGAGGTTCGGGAATTAACGCCAGTGTTATGTCACGGACTATAGCATTTTTTTCCGGCGGCGGTTCGGGATAGGCGGCACGATAGGCCTCTACCAGCGGCATCAACACTTCTTTGGGCAATCGGCCGGAAGCAATGAGTGGCACGAGCGCTTCCAGCACCGGATGGCCTTGCGTTGCCTTCCCTGCATACAAGGATTCCAGCATTTCCTGCCACCAGGCGTAGCGGATATGGCCAATCATTTCTTCGCTGACATTGGCATGAATTTTATCGAGTTCCACCACAAGGGCATAGGCGGCAAGCAACTTCTCACGGCTTTCCGGCGGCACGAACAGGCTGCGCAGGAACAGATTCCGGTCGTTTGTGTAGACTTCATGGGCCGGGTGGGGCAGTTCCGTCAAAATATCCTCATTGAATTTTTATGGAAAGCAGCATATATGGACAGCCATGGAAACGTCCAGACGTCAGTTCTGTAAAAGCGCCGCCACCGTATCGCTTGTCAGCATGGCGGGCGTTAAATTTATATCTGCTGCCTTCGCCGATACCACGTCAACTCTAACCAAAGAGGCCCCTATGCAACCCGCACTCAAAGAGGAATCCATGGCTTTTATCCTACCCGCGCTCCCTTACGCCCCGAACGCCCTTGAGCCGTATATTTCGGCCAATACGCTGTCGTTTCATTATGGCAAGCACCATCAGGCGTATGTAACCAACCTCAATAACCTGGTGAAGGATACGTCACTGGCATCCGCATCGCTTGAAGATGTCATTAAGCAATCGGCAGGCGACCCGGCCAAAGCCGGTATTTTCAACAATGCCGCGCAGGTGTGGAATCACACGTTTTACTGGAATTCCATGAAGCCAAATGGCGGCGGGGCGCCTAAAGGCAAACTCGCGGCGCAGATCGACAAGGATTTCGGCAGCCTGGATAAATTCAAGGAAGCCTTTAAACAAGCCGGTACGACACAGTTCGGCAGCGGCTGGGCCTGGCTCGTGCTCGACGGCAATACACTCAAAGTCACCAAGACCGGCAATGCCGACCTGCCAATGGTGCATGGCCAAAAGGCGCTCCTGACCATGGATGTGTGGGAACACGCCTATTATCTGGATTATCAGAACAAGCGTCCCGATTATATCGCCACGTTCCTAGATAAGTTAGTGAACTGGGATTTTGCCGAGAAAAATTTAGGGTAATACTAAACTGCTATGAGGGCTGCCGCGACCCGGCGGCCCTCAGCGAGCACGACATTATACGTGCGCACCGCCGCGCCGGTATCCATAATTTCCAGTGCAATACCAACTTCTTTAAGTGCGGCGCGGATTTTTGGCGGGAGTATCTGCTGGCTTTTGCCGCAGCCGATCAGCAACAAATCGATCTCGCCCTCTTCTTCTATCACGACTTGCAGGCTTTCAAGTGAAATGGCGACGCCCGGTTTTACATCCCATATCACTGTGCGGTCGGGAAATACGAGGATCGGTGTGGCATAGCTCTGGCCGCTGACTTTGAACTGGCCATTACCATAGCCAGTGATGACTTGCTTGCCTTTGGGTACCAGCGGGGTGATGTCCATAAGGGCGATGATAGATGATCAGATGAAAGATGAACAGATAAAAACTGCCATCCGCTCATCCTTCATCCGCTCATCTTTTATCTATTTAAATTAAATAGGCAACTTCTTCGGCTTGGTCGTTCGCAGCCACGTCACCACCATCAGCCGGGTGACGAGAACGGCGGTGTAGAGCGAGCAGATGATACCTATCGCAAGCGTCACGGCAAAGCCTTTAACGGTGCCGCTGCCGAATTGATAAAGGATGAGAGCTGCTACCAGTGTTGTTACGTGCGAATCGAAAATGGTACCGAAAGCCAGGCGGAATCCATCTTCGATGGCGGCATACACGGTTTTGCCGTTGCGCATTTCTTCGCGCATGCGCTCATAAATAAGCACGTTGGCATCAACCGCCATGCCGACGGTGAGCACGATACCGGCGATGCCCGGAAGCGTGAGCGTAGCTTCGAAAAGCGAAAGTAATGACAACGTCATGAAAGCGTTGACGATCATGGCAATGTCGGCAAACAGGCCGAATAGGCCGTAAAACACGATCATAAATACCACGACCAAACCAATGCCGATGAGCGATGCTTTGGTACCGGCGGCGATGGAATCGGCGCCAAGACTCGGACCGACGGAGCGTTCTTCAATAATTTTTAACGGCGCTGGCAGCGCGCCGGCACGCAATAACAATGATAAATCATTGGCCGATTCGGCGGTAAAACTTCCGCTGATGATGCCGCTACCGCCCAGGATAGCAGAACGAATAACCGGTGCGGTGATGACTTTATTATCGAGCACGATGGCAAACGGCTTGCCGACATTCTGCGCGGTGATTTCGCCGAATTTGCGCGCGCCTACCGTATTAAAGCGGAAAGCGACAACGGGTTCGCCGGTCTGATTATCATAGGTGGTATGGGCATCGACCAGCATGTCGCCGGAGAGTTCAACATGCGAAAAGACGGCGAATTTATGCGGGATAGCATGATCGCCTTCGCGGTGACTATTGTGGTCGTCGCCGGAAATAATGAGCGTGCCGGGTGGAACCAGTCCACTTACAATATCGCGCTCGCCGATGGAAGTATCGACCATATGAAATGTCATTTTAGCCGTGCGGCCTAGCAGATCTTTTAAATGCTCGGGATCAGACAGGCCGGGCACTTGCAGCAGGATACGGCTATCACCCTGACGCTGGATGATCGGCTCTTTGGTGCCAGTTTCGTTGACGCGGCGGGCGACGATTTCCAGGGATTGATCGATGATCTGTTGGCGGGCGGCCTTGCGCCATTTATCATCAAACGACAGCACATAGTCGAGATCGTTTTGCTTGTCGACCGACAGATCGGGATTAATGTCGCGAATAATTTTTGCGATGTCGGCAAGCGGGTTATCGCGCAAGGAGAACACCACTTTATCATCATTCACCGATAGGCCGCGATAACCGATTTTTTCCTCGCGGAATTTGGTGCGGATTTCATCGGTTACGTTGCCGAGTTGTTCGTGCATGTAAGCAGCGAAATCGATTTCGAGTAGCAGCTGCGAGCCGCCCTGCAAGTCGAGGCCCAGGTTTACGGCATGCTTGGGAAGCCAATCCGGCAACGCATTACGGGTTTGTTCACTTAAAAAACTCGGAATGGCCAAAAACACAAAGAGCAGGCATGAGCCCGTAATAAGAATTATTTTCCAGCGGGGGAAGTGGAGCATCGTCAACCTGCACTTGCCCAGGGGTCTAGGGCCGCACAGTATGCCGCCCGAGATCCCCGCCTGCGCGGGGATGACAGTTTTTTAAGCGCGCAAGCGCGCCAACAAAACATATCAGTTGTCATTGGCGCTTTCGCCGGGGGATTTTTCGCTTACCACTTCGGTGACGCTCGAACGTGCCATGCGTAATTTCACGCCTTGCGCCACTTCGAGGACAATCACGTCGTCGCCTTCGAGTTTGGCAATGGTACCGATGATGCCGCCGCTAGTGATGATCTTATTGCCTTTTTGCAGGCCCTTCATCAGATCACCCTGGACTTTAAGGCGGCGTTGCTGCGGACGGATGAGGATAAAATAGAAAATGAAAAACAGCATCGCGATGAGGAATAGATTATCCATCATCATTTTTTCAGCAGATAAATCGTAAGGAGGCGCCTGGTCGGCGGGAGCGCCCGTGGTGGAAACCGTTTTTTCGTCAGCGGCGAATGCTTCGCGCATGGCCGAAACTACTTAATCTTGGCTTCGTTGAATACCACGTGCTTGCGCACTACGGGATCGTATTTCTTGAACGAAAGTTTTTCCGTCTGTTTTTTCGGATTCTTCTTGGCAACGTAATAGAAGCCGGTATCAGCGGAGCTTAAGAGTTTGAGCAATACGATGTTTTTCTTAGCCATAACAGTAATCCTTCGGCGGAGTTTTTAAGAGGCGGACAACATATACGTAAGCCAGCCCCTGTCAAGTATAAACTCCGCCTTCTTGCCTCCTTAAATAACATGATGTTGCTAAACATTTTGACATTATTGCGTTTTGTCTTAGTCTGCCCGCCTGAAATCAAACTGAGAAGGCCATGAAACACACCAAATCCCATGCTAAAGTACGCAAAGCCATCTTCCCCGTCGGAGGGCTGGGCACGCGCTTTTTACCGGCGACGAAGTCGATGCCTAAGGAAATGCTGCCGGTAGTTGATAAGCCATTGATTCATTACGCTTTTGAGGAAGCGCGCGCGGCAGGAATCGAACAATTTATTTTTGTGACCGGACGCAATAAACACTCGATCGAAGATCATTTCGACCATGTCTATGAGCTGCAAAGCCGTTTGAGCGCCCGTGATAAGAAAAAAGAATTGGAACAGACGAGCGACTGGCTCCCACAGGCTGGAAATATATCTTTTACCCGCCAGCAGGAGCCGCTGGGCTTAGGTCACGCCGTATGGTGCGCGCGGCATTTGATTGGCGATGAGCCATTCGCCGTGCTACTCGCCGACGATATGGTGCTGTCGAAAAAGCCATGCCTTAAGCAAATGGTCGGCGCTTATCAGAAAACCGGTGCGAATATTCTCGGCGTGATGGATGTGCCGAGAGCCAAAACCAGCAGTTACGGTATTGTCGATATCGATGCGAAAGCACGCACCGGCGATGCGAGGCTGGTGAAGGCTAAGGGCCTCGTCGAAAAACCTTCGCCAGATAAAGCGCCCTCTACCCTTTCGATTATCGGGCGCTATATATTACAGCCGGAAATATTTGATATTCTTGATAAACAAAAACCGGGAGCGGGCGGCGAAATCCAACTTACCGACGCCATTAGCGGCATGACCTCAAAAAAAGGCGTGTACGGCTATCGCTTCGAAGGCACGCGCTATGATTGCGGATCGCTGGTGGGATTTGTCGCTGCCAACGTTGCTTATGCGCTGGAGCGCGAGGAAATTACGAACGTTATGATTGATGAAATTGAACAGGTGTTTAAACGTAGCGGACACACATTATGCAAATAGCAGTTATCGGTACCGGTTATGTCGGCCTTGTTACCGGCGTATGCCTTTCGGAATTCGGCTTTCGCGTTACCTGCGTCGATAAGGACGGGGACAAGATTGCCAAACTCCAGCAACAGATCATGCCCATTTATGAGCAGGGTCTGGAACGACTTGTTGAAAACAACCGCCGCGCTGGGCGCCTTTCCTTCTCAACCGACCTGCCGCAGGCGGTAGCCACCGCCGATATCGTCATGATCGCCGTCGGCACACCGCAGAACGAAAAAGACGGCACGGCTGATCTTACCGCGTTTAATGCTGCTATTGTCGAAGTCGCCAAAGCACTGAAACAACATAGCCTGATCGTTGTTAAATCGACGGTGCCAGTCGGCACCAACCGGCGGGTGGCAAAAATGATCGCCGAAGTCAATCCCGATGCCGATTTCGATGTTGCTTCCAATCCGGAATTTTTGCGCCAGGGCGCTGCGGTTGAAGATTTCATGACACCGGATCAGATCATTGCCGGGGTGGATTCCAAGCGCGCGAAAGAAATCATATCAAAGCTATACGAACCCGTTTGCCTCAATGGAGCCAAAGTTTTCTTTACGACCTTTGAAAGCGCGGAAACCATCAAATACGTCACTAACAGCATATTGGCCACTCGTATCGCCATTATCAACGAAATCGCCAATTTCTGCGAAAAAACCGGCGCCAATATCCGCGATGTTTCCAAAGGCGTGGGCCTCGATCACCGTATCGGCCAGAAATTTTTGCAGCCCGGCCCCGGTTACGGCGGCTCATGCTTTCCCAAAGACACCATGGCGCTCACGCAGATGGCGCGTAGCGCCGGTACGCCGGTTACCATTATCGAGGCTACCGTCAAAAGCAATAAACTTCGCAAAGAGCACATGGTCGAAAAAATTACTGCCGCATATGGCGGCAGCGTCGCCGGAAAAACCATTGCTATACTCGGTCTAACCTTCAAACCCGGCACCGACGATATGCGCGAAAGCCCAAGTCTCGTCATCGTCCCTGCCCTACTCGCTGCAGGCGCCACCATCCGCGCCTACGATCCGCAAGGCATGAAGGAAGGCGCAAAATATTTAAGCGGAAACATCAGCTGGTGTAAGGATTCCTACGATGCCATGACCAGCGCCGACGGCGTGGTGATTCTCACCGAATGGAACGAATTCAGAAGCCTCGATCTCAAGAAAGTGAAATCGCTTCTTACCGCACCGCTGGTGATCGATTTGCGCAACGTTTATAAACGCCAGGACATGCTCAAGCACGGCTTCCACTATATCTCCATCGGTCGCCAGGATGTGATTCCCGGTGAACCATGGATTCCAGATCTCAACCTGGATGACGAAAAAGCGGCATGAGGAATGATGAAGGATCTGCAATCCGCCTTTGCCGCCAGGGATAGCGCGTACTTCAACCGCTCATCAGCCGTATTTCCTGTTAGGTTGCGACCCGGCGCAAATTTGATCCTGTCATTTCTCAATTACTTTAAATTCAAAAACAATGTTATTTCCATCGTCGCCAATATCCGTATTTACGGTACGGACGGTACGTTGGATTTTTTTTCTTCGTATCGAATTACTGACAACACGTACGCCTATTCTATACGGTCATTAATCGGCAGAGATATATTCGACGGCGCAGTGGAAATTGAGTTTATCAGCATCGACAATTTGCGAATTCCGTTTCCCGCCGTGCTCGGTTTTTATACGGCGGGCGATCATTATAGCGCTGTGCATTCCGCAGGGAGAATTAAAGCCTCGAGTGAAGCGTATACACCTTTTGAATCGGAAGAAACCAACTTCACCTGCAAATTTGATGCACGAGGTGGCAAGACGCTTATCGGTCCATTCATCCATGTATTTAACGGCCCGGCGAAACGAACGCGCGATTATAAACTGCGCATCCGAAATAAGCATGGCATAGTCATCGGATCGAAAAACCTCTCCTATGATTTCGCTCCTTTTGCTTCCAAAATTATTGAAATTACCAATGAGTTTGATGCCGGGCAATTTGAGCAAGAATTTTTCTGCTCCATTACGGCAAGCAATGATGATATTTTTCCACGCTTCGTATGTGGAAATATTCATTACGACTCCAATTTTCTGGAAGTAACGCATTCTTATCCGCTGATTCAAAAGCCGGACTTCTGCGCAGCGACCGAAGAAAAACCGCTGGCCAGCTTTTTACCTATGCTCAATCACCCGCAACTCGTGCTCGATAGCATTATCTTTCCCACCAATATCGCTGCAACGATTACGGGACGGGTATTATCGCAAAGATTTGACGCGGCGAAACTCATGGATACCGGCAACACGATGCAACTAAACGTAGGCGTCGGCGGTGGCGAAAGCATACTGTGTCCCGATGGTGTAGCGTTCATGCTCGTGGCTTTTGACCACGCATCCGGCTCTATTCCCAGCCGGATCAATGCCTCCTACCGCTATAGTGTCAAAGGCAGTTCGAGTCCTTTCAGTACCGATATCGCCACAGGAGCGAAAGCCAACGTCTATCCGCAAAAATTCACGCATTGGGGAGCGGGCCTTATCTCAAAAGAATATCATCCGGTCATGATGATTCGCAATAACGGCCATAATCCCGCCAAAACGCAAGATGCGCATTTTATGCTGACGATCTATTTAGGCGATACCACATTTAATCACGCATTTTCCATAACTGCCGAATCGGCAACGCAGATCAATCTGAAAGACATTATCCCATCAACTGCCTATGGGGCACACGTTTCGATTATCCACTGGCTGCTTAAATCCGACCAGCCGGTCGGGGAAACCTTCTGGGTAAGCTACACCGACGACGGCCGTATTTGTGGAGAGCATGGGTTTTAAACTGCAGCATAATTCTTGCTGCGGCGCAGCATAACCTGTTCTTCTTTATGCAATAACTACTGGACATTTTATCTCCCTCTACCTACATACATGTCTCTTATCAGACATAGCGGAGGATTTATGGCTTCAGAGAATGATGTAGTAATTGTAAGCGCGGTTCGTACGCCTATCGGATCGTTCAATGGAGCGCTTGCTTCCGTTCCGGCACATAAGCTCGGTGAAACGGTGCTCAAGGAATTACTGAAGCGCACGAACGTTTCCGGCACCGATATTTCCGAAGTCATTCTCGGCCAGATTCTCACCGCACATTGTGGTCCCAATCCGGCTCGCCGCGCATCGCTCGATGCAGGCATCCCCAACGAAACACCGGCCTGGAACATGAACCAATTATGCGGTTCAGGTTTACGCGCCGTATGCCTTGGCTATCAGGCAATCAAAAATGGCGACAGCACCATCGTGCTTGCCGGTGGCCAGGAGAGCATGACGCTTTCGCCGCACGCGATTCCCCTTCGCAGCGGCGTGAAAATGGGCTCGGCCACCATGGTCGACACCATGTTGTATGACGCACTGGTTGACCCGTTCCACAATATCCATATGGGCGTGACGGCGGAAAACGTTGCTAAAAAATTCGGCATCACTCGCCAGGATCAGGATGAATTCGCGCTGGCCTCACAGCATAAAGCAGCGGCGGCAATCAAAGCAGGGCAATTTAAAGAACAGATCGTACCGATCGTTATTACGAGCAAAAAAGGCGATGTGACCGTCGATACCGACGAAGGCCCGCGCGCCGACACCACGATAGAAGGCCTCGCAAAATTACGCCCTGCTTTCGATAAAGAAGGAACCGTTACCGCTGGAAACTCGTCCGGCATCAATGACGGCGCCGCAGCCGTTATGCTGATGACCCGTAAAGATGCCGACAAGCGCGGCCTGAAACCGATGGCGACGATCAAGTCCTGGGCGCATGCCGGCGTCGATCCCGCCATCATGGGCGTCGGACCGATTTACGCCAGCCGTAAAGCGCTCGAAAAAGCCAAATGGGATATCAAGGAACTCGATCTCATCGAGGCCAACGAAGCCTTCGCCGCGCAGGCAATTGCTGTAAATCGCGAACTGGGTTGGGATCTGGCGAAAGTCAACATTACCGGCGGCGCAGTGGCGCTTGGCCATCCTGTCGGCGCATCGGGAGCGCGCGTGCTGACAACACTGCTTTACAACATGCAAGCAAAGGGCGCCAAAAAAGGCATCGCCACCTTATGCATCGGCGGCGGTATGGGCGTCGCGATGTGCGTGGAACGTGATTAATTTAGGAGCAAATAGACCATGGCTAGAATCGCATTAGTTACCGGTGGCACGCGCGGCATTGGCGCAGCAATTTCCATCGCACTCAAAAATGCCGGATATAAAGTCGCCGCCAATTACGCATCCCGCGACGATGTCGCTACCGAATTCGCAAAAGTCACCGGCATCCCTACTTATAAGTGGGATATCAGCGACGCCGAAGCCTGCCAGCAAGGTGTAAAAATGGTATCAGATGAATTAGGCGGCTCTGTTGAAATTCTCGTCAATAACGCCGGTATCACGCGCGACGGCGCCATGCATAAAATGACTCCCGAAAGCTGGGATACTGTGGTCGATACTAATTTGAATTCGGTATTCTATATGTCACGGGCCGTACTGGATTCCATGCGCGACAAAAAATTCGGTCGCATCATCAATATCAGCTCCATGAACGGCCAACTCGGCCAGTTCGGCCAGACGAATTATTCCGCCGCTAAAGCCGGTATCTTCGGCTTCACCAAAGCCCTCGCCCGCGAAACCGCCGCACGCGGCATCACGGTCAATGCCATCGCACCAGGTTATATCGCTACCGAAATGGTAAAGGCGATCAAGGAAGATGTGATGAAAGTGATTCTCTCAGGCATCCCCGTCGGACGCCTCGGCGAACCTTCGGAAGTCGCGCGCGCCGTGCTGTTTCTTGCCGCTGATGAAGGCTCGTTCATCACCGGCGAAACGCTGTCGATTAACGGCGGGCAATACATGGAATAGCCCGTCTATCGCTTATTCTCGTATTTTATAAGAGTGAGTTGATAACCGTTGCTATCGTAAATTTTCTCCGTTTTGTGCGCGTAATGCGCTGAGAATTGCCGACGGTAAACATCGTTATCCGGCGACGGAAATTCAATGTAATACACTGTATCCGGCAGCTCTTTCCAAAAAGACGGTTGCTCCATATCCTGCGGTGAATCTAAAGCTTTGGTTTTAGGCCGCGCGGAAATTTTTACCAAATTAGGATTGGCGTCGGCGTCGAACGGGGTTAAGAGCTCGAACTCATATCGTTTCTGAACAACAACCACAGTCTGGTCGCTTGGCCGCATATCTTTCATG